>ULJR01019293.1_pt1 | contig 15814 bp, 27 predicted proteins | sample 1950951 | NCBI WGS metagenome assembly ULJR01 (sample SAMEA4835480, study PRJEB28245) | human gut metagenome | biome: gut microbiome; material: fecal sample | place: Denmark | collected 2008
CGTTTTTAGACCTTTCTATAAATTCTCCAAACAGTATATCTTCATCGCCATAGTGTATTGCGTCATGAGTTCTTTTAGTAGTGCAAATCATATAGTCTGGATTTAACAAAAACTCTGTCTGATTAATTACATCATACTTTGTCAATGGGTTCATATGATGAATGATGATTCTATTATCAATCTCTCTATCCTCTATTCCTAAATCACAAGCATTGTCTCGTAGAATTACATAATCTCTTATTCTTTTCCACTCTGCTGACCTATAAAACTTCTGATTTAAATATCGGTCAAAGCCAAATGTCTCTTCTCCAACTTTACCGCCTAATTTTAGATAGCGGTATCGCTCTTTGAATGTTTTTAGCTTAATCAATTCTTGATAGGTTCTAATATTCATCATCTTCGTCACCATCCATACTAGTCATTTGCCCACTATAGTTTTGCATTGCTTTAAGAGCATTAGAATATAGCTCTTCGATTCTCTTAGCTGATTGTAAGTTCTCAGTTTTAGCAACTATAAGTTCTTTCTGCTTTTCAAGTATCTCCCTTTCTATCTTTTCTTTAGTTGTAGCTAGTTTTAGATAGTGAGTTATCACTTGAGAAGACGCAGTCCCCTCTATAAGCTGCTTCTCAGCTAAGTCTACAGCTAAAGCTATCATCTGATTCTCTCTTGCTTCTGGAGTTGTAGCAGGTCTAATTTTTTTCTCAGTGCTTTCTCTATTAGTTTTGCTTCGTTTTGCCATTGTTTCGCCTCCTTTTCCACAAGATTAAATATAGTTTGTATGTGGTATTTTAGCAGACTTACAGACTTTTTAGCGCCGAAAGGAGAGGAAAAAACGCTAGCATTAATTAATGCACCTGTAAGCCCCCTAAAATATCACATACAAACTTAAAGTGTTTTTCAAAAATATCCCCGCGGAGAATTTTTTAGGAGGCCGGCGATGCAGGGAGGGGGTGCAAATTTCGCACATCCCCCGCCTCTGTAAATTAATTCTCCAGGGTGCGTTAATCTTCTTCTGAATCTGGTTGCTTTACTTTTATATATAAATTCATAAAATCATATTGAATTATTTCATCAATAGCTCTTTCAATCTCTTCTGCTTCTTCTTCTTCTGTGAATTCATTTGATGTTTTAGCTATTCTTGCTAAGTATGAACATGAATTATAACCTTTTTCAACATCAAACAAAAACCAAGAATTGAAATCTTCAAAAGGATTAAAAGGATTATCAATTGTTGATAACATTACTTTCATTTTAATTAAGCTCCTTTCAAAACTTTATACAAACATTTATTAAAACATTAATTAAACAATTGATTAAACAAATTAATTACATATAATCAATCAAACAATTACTTATTTGAATACTTGATTATAGTTGATGCAGATACACCTAGTTTTTGTGCTATTTGGGCATTAGTATAGCCAGAAGCCTTAAGAGTAGCTATATGATTTATTTTAGCCTGACTTAGTTCTTTAGTACTTCTAGGCATAGCTAATTGTTTAACAGTATCCATATCTGCATTATTTAGGATAGTCTTTAATGTATTCGGTGATATGGCTCCTGCCTGTATAGCTTCCCATTCTTTGTCTGTAATCTTAACTAATTCTCTCTTAGCCCCCACCTGTCTTCTCATCTTATCTAGGGCCTGTTGTCCAACCTTTTTCTTCTCCTTCTTAGTCATATCGGGGTTGTCTTTTACCTTGGCTTGAACTATGGCATTAGCTAGGGTCTGAGCCTGACGTTCGCGTGGGGCATTCTTTAGGGCCACGTTTACTTTAGCTTTTAGGGATGCCGCTTCTTTTTGATAGTGGGCCTTAGCTTCAGGACTATATGGTATGTCTGGGGTAGTTACCATTTCTTTACGGGCCTGGTTAGCTAGGGCTTTAAGATGATTAGCATAGTCTGCGTATACTAATTCAACTGGGTTTCTACTATCTGATACCAATGTGTATGCGTCATCAGTCTCGAACATCTTAGTACTTTTTTGTGTCTTAGTTATTGTTTTAATCTTAACTTCACCAGTCTTCTTATCTACTACTTTCTTTTCATAAGTTAAATCATCTGCTACTTTCCATGATTGTTTACCTGTCTCAGGATCTATAATAGGAGAACCTTGTCTCTTAAGTACTGATTGTTGTCCTTTGGCACGGGATACTATTGTACCTGTACCCTCACTGTATCTTCCTGTTTCAGGGTCAACATGACCTTGGTATTTCTTTTTCAATGCTTTAATATTATTGTCAGCTTCGCTCTTCTTGTAGTCTAGTTTATGTTTAGCTGCATCAATAACAACCATAGAATGTCTAACTGCTCTTGCTAATTCATCATCACTAGCTCCAAGTAATGTCATATCAGTTATTAAGTTAGAAATTTTACCCATCTCATTTTGTGTATTGTCTTTCTTACCTGTTTTCATATACTTCATTCCTGGACGCTCTGGGTATTCCATCTTAGGATCAAATCCTTCTAACGCTTTTAATGGCGGTTTAGAACTTATTCTAACACTACCACCTGTAGGAATAACCATTGCTGTATCACCATCAAAGTCTGCTCCTGATAGTCTCTCTGCTACTTTACTATTAATACAAACAGCATCTTTAGCATTAGCTCCTATTAATTTTTTGGCCTCTTTGTGTTTATTGTTGACAGTAAGGATTGGTATTTCAAATAGTCCTCCATGAGGGTATCTAACTAATGCTACCTTTTCCCCATCATTATAGTTAGGAGCATAGATTTCATTATCTCTCATTGAAGGTACCGGTAAGATTACTTGATATTTTTGTCTAGGTAATGCTGCTGCATGTAGATGCACTGCCGCTGAATCGCAGTCATCAGAGAATGATTTAAGTAATGCTTTCTTAACAGTAGGATTGGTTAAACTCATTATTTCATCAAACTCTGCTTGCTTATCTGCAGATGCTAAGCCTAATTGTCTTTTTACTAATGATAAGTTTTGTTTAGATAAGAATTGTGAAGGTAATTTATCAGCCCATTCGCCCCAGTCACCTTCTTCTGCTCTCTTATTTATTAATGAAAGTTTTCTATTACCATTTTTATCAGTATAGTAACTTTGACCACCAGCTTTGATTAAAGAACCAAATGGATTATCTGGGTCATCCTTTATCGGTTTCAAGACTTCAAGTTTAGATTTATCTTTTGTTTTATTAGTGTTGAACATTACATCTACACCTTTTGGTAAATCATCAGAATATACAGCCATTCCTTTTATATAGTGAGTTCCATCAACCATAATACGAACTTGTGCATAATGAGAATTACCTAAGTTAAGGTCTTCAACACCTCTTCTTATTTCAACTAGTCCATCTTTTTCTAATCCACCATCTTCAGCATATCTTATAGCAAGTCTCTTAGAATCCATAGATGATGGATAAACAAATTTATCGAATGTTTGTCCTCCATCATGTGATGTATATTCATGTACTGAGTGTACATTCTGATAATCATATATAGCACTAGATACTTTTCTTTCATTACCGTTTTTATCTATTATTGTTTTATAAGGTGTATCTGGTGGACATAATACTTTTAAATTGGTTTGTTTACCTGGATTATTAACTTGTGGTACCCCGCCTCCAAATGTATTATATCCTTCCATTTCCAAAATATATAAAGCAGTTTTAAGTTTTTCTTTTGATATACCTAATTCCCTTTCAACACCAACACCTACGTCTATCATACCTTTTTCGTCTACTTGTTTTTTAAGGAAATCAGCTGTTTGTTTAGCTTGTTTCATTCTACTTTCAGATTGTTCATTCAATAAAGAACGAACAGATGAGTCATTTTTATAACCCATTTGTTTAGCTATCTCATTAAGAGAATATCCTTTTTCTCTAAGACCTTTAGCTGTGTCAACTTCTAATTGTCTTCTTTCATCTTTAGCTAAAGATTTTTGTGTTCTTAATTGACTAGTAGTCAATCCCATACTTTCAGCAATATCTTTTTCACTCATGCCCTTTTTAGTCAATTCATCAACTCTAGATAGAAAGTCTCCGCTATGTTGGTAGGGGTCTTTACCACTTCCCCAAGGATATCTTCCTGAACGTCTAGGCATTCCATAGTGTAATAGTTCATCAATAGGTGGTTTATCTTGATAAGCCATTTACTATTCCCCCTCAATCTTCATTTTATCGATTATTTTATCAAACGTGATTATCTTATCCATAATAGGTAAAATATCTTCCACTGTAGGATTATGAACAATAATCTCATTGTTTTGATAAATCCTTAATTCCATATCAATATCGCTAGGTTTCTTATTGTATTCCAAACAGAAAAGAGCAGCATATATCTCAAGCTGTTCCATGTGTGCTCTAGTTACACCAGTTTTTAAATCATGTATTCTTAATAAATTGTTTCTAAATATAATAGCGTCAGCTGTTCCAAAACAATTATCAGAATAATATAAAACTTGTTCTGGCTTCATCTTAAATCCAATGGCATCATTAACATACATGTTTAATGTCTTTTGAGATTTAGGTAATTTTTGTCCTAAAGTTATACATTGGCAAGCAAAGTCATGTAAGATGGTTCCATTTAATGTTGCTTGAAATTTAGTGTATGAATCTACTAATTTATCAGCATCATAATTAATCCAATGATATTTGCTAGCGCCAAGGAATGCATGTTTACCTTCCAGAGAATAGTGTTTGTTGAAGTTCATCTAGCACTACCTCCTTATTCTCAGGATATATAAATCTTGCAAATGACATGTCATCCATTTTGTCAACATAATATTCTTGATTAGGACGATGTGATGCAGCTCCAGATTTCTTTACTTCTAGAGCTGCCCATTTGTCATTGTATAAAATTAAAAGATCTGGTATTCCTTGAATGTAGGCTGAATCATTTTTCATGACTATACATCCAACAAAAATATCTTTTAATTCTTTAATTAAATTTTTTTGAAAATCTCTTTCTAATTTCCCCATAATAGAATATCCCCTTTCAAACCTTAGTAGTACAATTTCATCATCATTAATATTGACATATTAGGTTTTGATAAGGTTTTTAAAATTTCGTACATACAATCATCTCCTCTTTAAAATATATTTTTCATCGCTCTTAATGAAAAAGAAGAGAGTAAGAATTACTTCTTATAATAAAGCCATCAAAACAGTTTTATCTCTCTCCTCATAAAAGGGCATGTTTTTTTCGCGTACCCTAATCATCCTCTAATCTAAAGCATTCAAAATTTTCGCAACTATTGAAACCTTTTACAAAATCGTTTTTTAAATTGCACATAAGATAAGCATATAAATCATTATCTAAGACTTCGTAGTTCCAATTATAGTGTTTACATAAAGCACACATTTGAACATGTTCGCATCTACATCCTTCATTACCACATAGTTTCATAATATAGCCTCCTATTTGTTCATTTTGTTTTTAATTGAGTCCACTATGAGTGAACACAAAAATATAACACATATACATATAAATAAAAATTGCATTAAACTTTTATCTCCCATAATATCTTCTCCTAACTAAAATGGAAATTCTTTGTATTTTAGTTTAGCTCTATAAAATTCCTCTCCTGCTTCAAGCACTTTTTCAACTTGTATATCTTCGATTAAATATTCTCCCTTTAAGTATTCTATAAGTCTAGATAGCTTTGAATAACTCTCGCTCTTTATTTCAGCAGTTATACTTGCCATTTCATCTCTAGTTAATAATGGGTCGATGTATACTTTAGCTTCATTATATTCATCTTTATCTGGATTATGTTCTATTGGTTTGAAAGTAAAACAATGATCATCACCTTTGACAGAACCTCCTGTTACTGCACAATATAAAATTCCATGGTCTAAATTAGAATATAGACATTTAGCACACATTTCTTCTTTTTTAAAAGACAAACAATATCCATCAGTTTCGGCCATACCTCCTGTTACAGCACAATACTCTACTCCATTATTCATTTCACAAAATACACAATTAACACACATTTCTTCTTTTTTCATTATAATCCCTCCAAAAATAGTTTGTGGTCAAAAGGCCACTTTTTTTCGCTTATCTATATATATTTATTATTTTTTTTTCACATTAATAAGAGAAAAAAGTGGGTTTTTGGCCACAAGACCCCTGAAACCGTTGCAATCACTGGGTTTGAGGGGGTGGCCACTTTTCAAAAAAAGTGGGCTTTTGGCCATTTTTTCTGGCCATTTTTGGCCACTTTTTTCTAACTTTTGCAAAAAAAATAGGGAATGGCCAAATAAAACTGACCACTGCCCACTTTTTAAAAACAAAACTGACCATTATAAATCGTCTTCATGCGCTCCCATAAAGAACATAACTATCAAACCTACTGCCACAAAATATAGCAAACCATAAAATAATACTTTACCTAACATTCATAACCTCTCCTTTTTAATTTATCTTTTAATACTTTTTTATACTTGACTACAACTTTAGATACATAACTTACAGTTACACCAAGTTCTTTAGCCACTTTCTTTTGATTCATTTTTTCACCAGCAATACAAGCATTGATGTAACTTACAAAAATATCTTTTTTCTTTTGTTGTGATTCAGAGAACATTTTATCAATAGTTTCAAATATAACATCAACAAGTTCTTCATACGATACCTTTTCATCTATACGAGCTTTGTCATCCTTTACAAGCGCATATACAGGGACCTCGTCATCAGCACTAATGTTGACAAGATAATCTAAAGATGCCATAGTTTTTATACGTTTCTTAATTTCTTCCCTAGTTTTCTCATTAGTTTCTCGGTGCTTATCATAAGCAAGTATTATATCGTTATGCATAGTTCTTTTGTAATAATTCATAAATGAGCTATTTTGTTTTTTGCAATCAAATTTTTCAACAGTTTTCATAAATGCAATACTCATTATAGGCAACAACTCAGTGATTTCATCAATATTAGCGTATTTGTTTAGTTCTGATACTGCAACAGGATATGTTAATCTAAATAAAGTATCTTTATAATACTCAGCGTTGTTCCCTTTTCTAATGTTGCTAACTGCCTCATTAATATAACTCTTATAAGTATAATCCTTTGGTATTTGATATTTATTTAAATCGTAATATAACATAACCTCTCTCCCCTTTACTTATATAATTTGTGCTCCTTTAACCCTCTATCAATATTATTAAAGTAAATATTATAATTAGACAAACTATCAAAAGTTCGAATATTTTTTCTAAAATATAAAACTTCATATTACTTTAATCTCCTTTCTAAAATTTTAGCTATTTTCCATAAGGCGCAATTGATACATACAAGAGCTACTAATATCGCAAACATATTATTCAACTCCTCTATATTTCTTTAATTCTTCTTCGAACTCTTTTGTCTTATCATAACCACAACCAAACATCTCAGGACAGAAACCTCTATAAATACATTCTCTAACCATACAACTTGCCAATTCAGGTTCAGTCTTAGCTACTTCGTCCTTAACAGCTTGCCACGCCTCCCTAGTTTCAGGAGACGCGCAATTACATAATCTTTTTCTAGATATATTAATAAGTGCTTGTGCATTTGCTTCAACTTCATGGTTTACTAAACTGCCTTGTGGTAAATCATCTCTATTAACTCCTGTACGGTCAGTTCTTTGAGTTTTAACAAAGTGGTCTATACCGAATTTATGTCTAACAAAATGCACTGAAACCCATGATTTCAAATCATACCAACGCCATTCAAATTTTAATTTTCTTATTGGTGAATGTTCTGATAATATCAATTGTCTTTTCCATTTACTATCAGGATATGCCCCTGTGTTTTTTCCTATTGTATTCATAGTTGCGTCCTTAACATCTTGCCAATTATCCGCATGTTTAAATTTATCTATTTTCATATTATTTCAACACCTTTCTTTTTCCACATTTTGTACATACTCCAACGCCTCTTCCATAATTTTTCATATCACCGAAGAAATATTCTTCTATTCTATATTCATGTTTACAGAATAGACGCTTAAAAAATCCAGCCATATTTATCCTCCTCTACAAAATATATTGTTCTTATTCCATATCTAATTGCTGTCAAATGCTCAACAAGACATCCGTCAGCTCCATTCCATCCTGGCATAAATAATACCAAGTCAGCATCAGCCATTAATTGTATAGAACGACCTAAATATGCTAATCTTGGAGCATCGCCTAAATCTATAAATGTGTCAATTAATTCAACTTTTTCATTTTTATAAAAATTTTTTAAATATTCCACACCTCTTTTCATTTCTTTTTTAATTTCTTCATCAGTTCTTCCATGCATTGGTAAAGATACAAATACCTTCATTAATATTCTTCCTCCTCTTTTATATCATGAACTCTATCTACTTCTACTCTTTCCATTTCACCCCTTTCATCCATAACAATTGCAAACTCATCGGTCATGCATACTAAGTCAAATCTTTTATTGGCAGGCTCACATTGGTGACATAATGCTACAACAGAGCTTTCTATTTGATAGTCAAGGCACATTCCACATTGAAAATATGTTGGTTTAACTTTACACGTTTTCATTAAAATCACCGTCCTTTAACATAGTTACTCTATCTATACTAACCCTGCTTAATCTTCCGTTAGTGTCCATTACTACAGCATAGGCACCAGACATGCTTAATTCTAATAATGTATATGTTTTATTATTTGATATACACTCATCGCATGAAAGCATTATTCCCCATTCTACTTGCAATGATAAACATCTCATACAATCAGATTCTAATGGTCTAACTTTACACGTTCTCATAACATTCACGCCCCTCTTTTTTCTTTAATTGATTAACAGTGATTCTTTGTTTTCTTTTAGATTTCTTTTTCTTATTTTTGATTGCTAAAAATCTATCAGCCTTTCTTATAGTTTCATTAGAAAATGGGCCATTCTCTTCATAAGCTTTATAAAACTCATAATTATCTAAGAATTTATTAATCATATCAAACACCTCTCCCTAATTTTTTAATAAAAAGTAAGAGAAGATGTACGCCAATGGGTGAATCTCTCTCCTCACGCTAATGCGCTAATAGCGTCAATCCGCCACAGTCCATCGCAATACTTGATACCTGAATCTCTCTCCTCACACATAAGTGTTAACAGCGTCAATCCGCCACAGGGTATCCGTTTATCTTCTCTCATAATAGAAGTTGTTTATTTTGCGTAGATGTTTTGATCTGCTTTTACAGCTTCATCTAATTTCATTGCTTTAGTTATATGTTCTACTAATTTAGCTTCTTCTGCTTTATTATTTTCTAACCATTTTTGAGCATCGACATCATTAGGCACTTTTAATAAACGTTCTGTAGCGGCTTCTATTTTACTCTGAACTCTTGATAATTTATTATTAGCATTTTGTAAAGCTTTAGGTATGCACTCAGATTCGATAACTAAGAATTCTATAAAGTTTAATCGTTCGTTTGTATCTTCTTTCTCTTTTGTTAATAATTCCATTGTTTTCTTAACATCTAAATATTTATAACCAAAATATCCAGCTACACCTAGACTAACAACAGAAACTCCAAATAACACTTTTTCTTTCTTAGTTAACTTTTTCATATCAAACACCTCTCCCTAATTTTTAATATACTTTGTATCTATCGGTGAATGGTTTACCAGTACGTCTTGATATTTCTTCAGCATGTTTAGCATTCAAGTATTTATCATTTGTTAATCCAACAGTCGAATCATCTTTGTAATATCTTAAATCCAAGTTTTCTTGAAAATATCTTTCTTGTTCATCTAATGGTAATTTACAAAAATATTCATATGTTTCTTTGTCGTAATGATGCTCTTCTTTATGTTCTCTTTCTTTTTCTTCTTTTTTAGAAGGCTGTCCTCCTAAACCAACATAAAGAAAAGAGCCACCAATAATGACAGCTCCCCAAAATATAATACTTGACATACTAATTACCTCCCTTAATTATTTTCTAGGTCCTCTAACTTTAATTAATTTCTTTTCAAGTTTATCTAAAATATCTTCAACTGTATCTCTTGTTCTTTTACTTAATTTCATAGTCTTTTTATGTTCTTCATACCAGTCAAATATCGAAAATAAATCTCCAGACTTCCAACTAAATGACCACCAATCACAAATCATTTCGATGATATATTCATAAGGCATATCTAACGCTATAACACTAGGTTTTCCGTCATCTGTAATATGAACCCAGTGCTGCCAGTGATGAGGATTCTGATGAATATGGTTTTGGAACGCGTATCTCATTTTCTTTTCACTGTCTTTTGATTTTTTTCCGTAGAAATATTCATCGTATGCATCGTATTCGTCGTTATTATACTTTGTATCATCATGAAGTAATATATTTAATTCGTAATCAACGCCAGGAATATCGATAAGTACTTCAGGCAAACTTCTTCTAATCCAGTAGAATCCTTTTCTAACATTTGCGCAATGTTCTTTTAAATATTCGTCATATTCCTTGCTCATAGTTGTTACCTCCCTTTCGAAAATATCTTTTTAATTTAATTATTCGTATAGTTCAAATACTTGAATTCTTCCATATCTAAAATGCTCTTCCATGTATCTTTCGGCTGCTTCTCTAGTTTTACAAATTTTTTCAACTCTTCTATCTATCCAATCACCATCGCAATCCATCCATTGTGATATAACAGCATATACTTTCATTATTCTTCCTCCTCTTCTTCGTAATCTCTATGTTTATCTAATAAATCAATAACATAAGCTTTAGGACAGTCATCATTAGGATAAGTTCCATATTTACATTCATAACATTCATGTTGACTGCAATATAAATTACATAGCTTGTGAATATCTGCAACTAGTTCTCTTTCTTTTTTAGTTTTTCTTCTACATGTCATCTTGCATCTCCTCCTTTAATAATTGCATATCTATTTTTTCTAGAATTTCATAAAGAAGTGCTAACTTATTGAAATTAAATAAAAATAAATCTGTGTCTATTCTTTCTATTTCTTTTTCTTTTATAAAATTTATTAAGTCGTTTCTTTGTTCTATAAGTTTACAATATTTACCGTTCATAGTAATCCTCCTATAAATAAAATTAAAATAAAAAGGACAAGCCCGTGTAAGGCTCATCCTTAATTAAGTCAATATCGATTAGGTTATAATATAGTAAAGAAATCTAATAAATCTGCTATAGTTTCAAATCCTAGTGAGTCGGCGGCCTTTCTTAATAAAGTATTTCTAGCTAATTTTGTTTTAGCTTTTAATGCTTTTTCATAAAGACTTAAACCTTTATCTAATTCTTTTTCACTTACCATTTTTACTAAACTTAATTCCATCATAATAACCTCTCCTTTATATATTCTTTTCATAAAGGAATATGTTATTTTCGCGTATTAAAATATTAAAACTAGCATTAATAAAAGGAACATCAAGATTGCAAATGATAACATTGCTGCTTTAACGAATACTTCAACTACCATTTCTAATACTCTCCATAAGAATCTTAACATAATATTACCTCCTAATCACATTTAGAATATCCACAATTCTTGCAAGTAACACAACCACCTTCATTAGTCATTTCCATACCACATTCAGGACAAGTGTTATTTGGAACTATCCAGTTTTCTGGTTTCATCATAGCTTCTTTTCCTGCTTCAGAAAAATTTTTAGCCATCTCTTGTAAATATGATTTAGATTTTTCATTTTCACATTTATTGAATCTGTCGTATTCTTCTTGTATAGTTCTAGCTAAAATATCGCCACAACTTAATCCATCAATAACTTTTTTACTACCTTTAGCTTGAGTACATGCTGAACATTTAACACCTTTAATAGAGTCGACTATACTTTCTATTGCCATTCCACCTCTAAGCATTGTAGATGCCATACGTCCTAATGATTCCGCATTAGCTACACAACCTCCTGATTTTCCTGGGTCAATAAATACTTCAACTAAGTTATCGTCGTCATCTCTATTAATTGTTATATATAGTTTTCCACATGCTGTTTTCTTAACATATGTTCCACCGTTCAATCTTCCTCCTAACTCAGATCTTGTCATAGGTTTGATTTTGTCAAATATTTTTTCGTCCGGTAAAATATCTTTTTCTTCTATCTTAACTTCTGGTTCCTTTAACTCTTCTTTTGGTTCTTCTTTCTTTTTGCTTGTTAATACTCCAACTCTAGCACAGTTTTCTCTAAATATAGTTAATCCTTTAAGTTTATTTTTCCAAGCGTAAACATAAAGTTCACGAACGTCATCTACTGTTGCTGATTCTGGTAGATTTACAGTAGAAGATATAGATGCATCAACATGCTTTTGCCAAATGCTTTGCATTTTTACTCTTTTCTTTGGATCAATTGTTTTCGCTGTTTTAAGTATTGAGGGCCATGGATCTGAAGTATCTTTTTCTCTTCCTTTTTCGTCTAGTCTACCTATCTTTGTTAAATATTCTTTAACGATAGGAGTATAAACTTGATAATATTGGTCGTGCCCATGTAGGCTTTCTGTCTTTCTTGTATAGCAAGTATCGAATATAGGTTCTATACCTCCAGATACTCCTAACATTGTGGATATACTTCCAGTTGGTGCTACAGTTAATAATTGTGAGTTTCTTAAACCAAATCGTTTTACTGCCATTTTAGTTTCTTCTCTTGTGTTTGCAATGAAATATAAATTCTTATCTAATGCTTCAGGTTTAAATTTATTGTATGGACCAAAATCTTTAGCTAAATATGCAGAAGTTCTTATTGCTACATCTGCCATAATAAATCCTATTTTATCGCATAAATATATAGAGTCTGCGCTACCATATTCTATTCCTAATTTTATAAGCATGTCCGCTAAACCAAATATACCAAGCCCTATTTGTCTCCAATCACTAACTGAGTTTCTTTGCTCTTCTAATGGATGTAATTCTAATCCTTCATCTAATACTTCATTTAAAGCTATAATCGCGTGTGTTACTGTATTTGAAAAATCATCAAAATCGAATTTGCCATCTTTAGTAAATGCTGATAAATTTATAGCGCCTAATAAACAGCTACCACCAGCAGGAAGCGGCTCCTCTGCGCAAGGATTAACTCCTGCAAATTTAAATTCAGAGTCATCCGCAAGAAGATTCCATTTTTCTATACTATCCCAATATAACATTCCTGGTTCACCATAATTCCAATTATTCTTACAAAGTTTATCGAAAATATCAGGAGCAAATACAGTTTTAATTATTTCTTCTCCTGTTTCTTCTCTAACGAATGTTAAATCATAGTACTCTCCTAAAGCGACTGCTCTCATAAATTCGTCAGTAACTCTTATTGATATGTTAGCTTTAGTTATTTTATTTAAATCTGTTTTAATGTCTATAAACTCTTCAAGGTCTGGATGATTACAGCTAAGAGATATCATTAAAGCTCCACGTCTTCCATTTTGTCCTATTAAACTTGTTGTTAAATTATATAAGTCCATAAATGATACAGCTCCTGTTGTTTCTTTAGCAGCATTGTTTATAACTGCACCTCTAGGCGCAAGTTTTGAAATATCAATGCCGCATCCTCCACCGTAACTAAATGTTCTTGCTAATTTCTTAGCTACATCAAATATAGATTCTAAATTATCTTCAGGTGGTTCTATTACGTAACAATTAGAATATGTTACTTTTCGTCCTTCTTTTTGTAGTCCTCTATTTGATAATATTCTTCCTCCGAATAAGAATTTTTTGTCTAAAATATCTTTCTTAATTTTCTCGTTTCCACCAGAAACTCTATCTAACCATTTTAGAAAAGTTTCTCCTTCATGTTGATACTTTTTACGCCAAATATCACATCCTAATTTATTATCTTTACCTAACCAATCTTCAACCCACATTTCTCTACATACCGCCATATTCATTCCCCTTTCTATAATCTCATTAATATATTATAATAAAATGTTCTTACACTTTTTTCAAACTCTTCTATAGTTCCATTATTTTCAATATAATAGTCATATTTAAAATCTTCAACATTTGCGTCAGCTTCATTCGATGTTATCTCAGGTACATTATCGTTTTTTATAAATACCGTTATAGCATCAAACACTTCAGCAGCTCTTTGTATTTCTTCAGGTTCGCGAATATCTATCAATAATAACTGTTCATGAATTTTATCATCGTAGAAATCCATAACCTTATCTAAAAGGTCGTTAAAAGCAACATCGCTATATTCCGTAGTTAGCATTTTTAAGTCAGATAAGAACTTTCTATCCTTCTCAGACTTTCCACCTTTCCAACCACAGCTTATAGCGATTTGTTTTATTTTATCTATTGCAGAATATTTATATACTCTTTCGTATTTATTCAATAACATAGCAAATGTATCTTTACCAGCTCTCGGTTTTCCATTTACTATTAATACTAATTTGTCAATCAAACATACCATCTCCTTTGGAAAAATAAAAATAAAATGAGAAGAAGTATATCTCGAACTACACGTTTCTCACAATTGTTACATTGCTAACCTGGTCAGTTCCAGAACCATTCAATATACTCTAATGCTGAACGTTCCTCACAACTGTTAAGTTGCTAACCTGGTCAGTTCCAGACCCACATCAGCTTTTATTCTTCTCATAATATAACTTGTATTTTACGCGCGAAAGAGAAAAGGAACTGTAAAAGCTCCTTTCCCCGTAATATTAATGTACCATTTTATCCCATAGTTCATTAAACGTATCACGTTTTCTAATAAGCTCTTTTAATTCCTTTTCATATATTTCTTTTGAAAGTTTTGCATCTTCATCTAAAGGTCTTAATTTTAGATCATCAATTTTACCGATTCTATATTGTATCTTTTTATTGATAGATTTTATGGCTTCTTCTAAGGCTCCTTCTTCTGCTATTTCTCTAGTAGTCTTCATGTATTCCACTTGTTTGTGTAATAAAGAAACTTCTTTTTTGCTAAGGTCAGTTACTTTCCCGTTAAAATCGTTTTGACATTCAGCGAGTTTGCATAAGCCCTTAACTCTTACGTTGTTTCTATATACCATATAAGTTATTGTACCTAAAGCTACAACTGAAACACCAGCAATAATTTTGCCTTTATTTTCCATAACTCTTTCTTTTAAAGATTTCTTTTCAGTATTATTGTTTTTCATAAAACATCCCTCCAATAAAATTTTTATTATCTTTCATAACAGGAGGTGTAAACATCGCGTACTACAAGTCAGCAAAAGCTTTTTCATTAAATTTCTTTTTACTTTTTATAGCTCTAGATATAGCTAAGTCAATTCCAGAGTGTGTTTTTAAATGGTAAAAATATAAATCTTTGAACGGAGTATTAAGCCTATCTATTCTTCCAGCTGATTGATGCATAATTTTATAACTGTAATTCTGACTAAAAAATACAATAGTGTCTGTTTCTATACAGTTCCATCCTTCAGCTCCAGCTGTGTACTGAACTAAATATACCCATTTCTTAGATTTAGGTATAGGTTCATGTTTGTGCCCATTCCATTCTGCAACTTTAACATCTCGTCCATAGTAAATATCTTTTAATATTTCAAGCTCGTAGTCAAAATTATAGAATACAATAATTTTATTATGTCGACTAAATATATCCAATAATGCATCTAGTCTGGACTGATGCGTATTTACAATTTTACGCAATGCATAACAAAGTCCACTGGCATTTGTAATAGGTTCATCTTTCCAAATATCCCAGCGTCTTTTCATAATGTCTTTATACATTTTTACATCATATTTGACATAAATATCTTCATGATGTTGTACGGTTTCTCGTTTGAAATCCATATCTATTAATATCTCCCTTCTAAATCTTAATAATCTTCCAGTATTAATATATCTGTCAACTTTTGGAAATTTACAGAATCTAGAATATACAACATGTTC
>ULJR01018561.1_pt1 | contig 15516 bp, 11 predicted proteins | sample 1950951 | NCBI WGS metagenome assembly ULJR01 (sample SAMEA4835480, study PRJEB28245) | human gut metagenome | biome: gut microbiome; material: fecal sample | place: Denmark | collected 2008
GGCGGATTCGATGCGCTCGGCCAATGAATATGCCTGCGGAACGAATCCGCCGACCCTCTCCAGCATCCTTTTCGCCTCCTTTAGCGCGGAGGACATGGACATGGCGTCGGAGTTGGGGTCTGAAGGGTTGAAGAGTTCCTCCACGCCGGAAAGACATTCCTTGATCTCCTCGGCGTTGGCGAGCCGCTTCTGCTCCGCCTCCAGAGACTCGATCTCACCTTCCTGCAGACGCGCGTCCTCAAGCCGCTGATAACGAGACCGGATGTAGTCCTGCTCCTCGCTAAGCCCGGTAAGCCTTTCCGTGACAGACGCCAGTTCCTTCTCCAATGACTTGAAAGACTTGAAGGCATCGGAACACTCCTCCAAAAGTTCCTCATTGCCGGCATAGTGGTCAAGCATCGACAGCTGAAAGACCTTGTCCGACAACAGAAGCGTCTGATGCTGGGAGTGAATGTCCACAAGGCGGGCGGATATTCCCTGAAGTACCTGGACGCTCACCGGAGCGTCATTGATGAAAGAACGGGAGCGACCTGAACGGTTGACCACCCGGCGGATGATCAGTTCGTCCTCATCAGCCTCCACATCATTCTCCCGCAGGATGTCCCTCAAAAGCGAATCCGACTTCGGAACACCGAAAACGGCCTCGACGACACAACTGTCAGCATCGTTCCCTATCACTGAGGAGTCCGCCTTGGATCCCAGAACCAGAGACAGGGCGCCCAAAAGGATCGACTTTCCTGCTCCGGTCTGGCCGGATATAATGATCAAACCCTCTGGAAAGTCAACATCCAGAGAGTCTATCAAAACATAATTCTTTATTTGAAGGGACTTGAGCATAGCCCCGGAGATTACTCAGCGTCAGCTTCAGAATAATCCTTCCTGGCGGGTTCCACGGAGAATCCGTCCTCACCGGAGGTGCCGGCCATTCTGTAGTAAAGCTCACCATCCTCAAACTCGGAAATGGCGATCAGATCCGGCTTCGGAAGCTTCTCATAGTACTTGGAGATCTCAATCTGCTCCCTGTTCTCGAACACCTCGTCCATGGTGTCGCGGTCGGTGCGGAAATCCTCCAGCTTCTTGGCAAGCTCCTTCTTCTCGGCGAGGGCTATCTGATTGGCTCTCTTGTAGAGAAGCACAACTGATTCGTAGATGTTGCCTGTCGGCTCCGCAAGATTCTTGATGTCCCTTGTAATGGTGTTTGAAGGGACCTTCTTTTTAATGTCCATATTCTTAAAAAAAATCTATTCTAAATAATGTACGTGGCCTATCGATCGGATTGTTTCAATAATTTCTTTCTGTCACGCTCGAAGTCCTTTTCCTTAGCGTCAAGATCCTCATCCGAACCCGTGTAGCGGCCCAGAACCTTCTGCGCCCTACGGTAAAGCACGTCCAGCTCCTTCCTGTAAGGAGAGTCCGGCAACTCGCCGATGAAGTTATAGTAGTCATCCACGAACGTCAGGTAACGCTCCTTCTGCTTGCCCTCCACACTCATGAAGGCATACTTGTAGGAGGACTTGGCGATGTAGAAGAGGATCTCCTCGCGGTAGATGTTCTCCGCGTCATCCTTCAGGATGTTCTTGAACGCCACCCTTGACGCCTTGTAGTCCTCCATCCTGTAGTAGAGTTTGGCGTTCTCATAGGCCTTGCGGTCCAGTCTGTCGTTCAACTCCTTCAGCATCCGGTGGCAGATCGCGCTGTGGGTGTTGCCCGGATTCTCGACCAGGTACTGGCTGATCGCGTTGATGGCGTTGTAGGTCGGAACCTGATCCAGCTCATAGCGGAGAGTCGAACGGTAAAGGCAGTCGATCCTCAGGAAAGAGGCCTCTTCCGTGAACGGGCTGGACGGGAAATTATTGATGAACTTCGTGAAATTCGTCTCCGCCGTGTAGTAATCCTTATAGCGATAGTTGCTGAGTCCCCAGTAGTACTGCACGGTGTCGTCCCTGTCCGTACCGCTGGTCAGGACAGACAACGACTCGAAAAGCTGCGAAGCCTTTGTGTACTTACCGTTGTTGAAATAGTCAAACGCGGCCGCGTACTTGGCATCGACATCGTTACCGTTCAGAAGCGCCTCATACTCAGACTTGCACGACTGGAGGGACATGGCCACCGCAATGGCGACGGAAAGGAATCTCAAAGTAGTCTTAAACATGTTCATTCTGTAGATAAATCATCAATGCGTCAAAAGGAATTTCTCAACCTCAAGCGCGGCGCGGCATCCGGACGCGGCGGCGGTAATCGCCTGCCTGAACCTTGGATCCTGAACATCACCCGCCGCGAACACTCCCTCGACATTCGTCTCCGAAGTCTTGCCTCCGGTGATGATGTACCCGTCCTCGTCGGTCTCGACATATTTCTTGAATATGTCCGAGTTCGGATGGTGCCCGATGGCCAGAAAAAATCCGTCGACCTTGACATCAAAAACCTTACCATCCTTGTCCTTGAGGCGAACTCCGTTCACACCGGACTCATCTCCAAGCACTTCCTGTGTGTTGCAGTTCCAGAGGATCTCGATGTTAGGGGTGTTTCTCACCCTTTCCTGCATGGCTACGGAGGCCCTCAGCACATCCCTGCGGACAACCATGTAAACCTTCCTGCAGAGATTCGCGAGATAGGTGGCCTCCTCACAGGCGGTGTCCCCTCCTCCGACCACGGCGACATCCTTCTTCCTGTAGAAGAATCCGTCACATGTGGCGCAGGCACTCACACCCATGCCTCTGAACTTCTGTTCCGACGGCAGGCCGAGGTACCTGGCCGTGGCTCCTGTCGCGATGATAAGGGCGTCGGCCTCCAGTACGGTCTCGCCGTCGATAGTGACACGGAACGGACGCGACGAGAGGTCGGCGTCGGTCACAACGCCTCTTCTGATGTCCGCTCCAAGACGCTGTGCCTGGGCACGCATCCCGTCCATCAGCTGATTGGCGTCAACCCCCTCCGGGAAACCAGGGAAATTCTCGACAACGGTGGTGGTGGTCAACTGTCCCCCCGGCTCCATTCCCTCATAGAGGACAGGATTCAGAGCCGCTCTGGAAGCATAGATGGCCGCGGTGTAGCCGGCAGGGCCGCCTCCTATGATCAAGCATCTTATCTTTTCCATATTCTTGCATTTACTAAAACTTACAAATTTAATCAAATTTCGTGACTATTAGGCACTATTCTCCATTAGATTTGGAATATTCCTTGTTTTTGTCCTCCGCCGATGTTCTTTAGTAAGCGTTAAAAGTTATTATTTCAAGGATTACTTTATTGGAATTTTTATAAATTTGCAATTTAAATGGAAACTTGCGCCTTGAGAAAAGGCAAGACGCTTACTTGAAAACTGACAAATGGACAAAATCAACAAAGCTCCCTCGATAGAGGAATTCAAATCTCTGCTGAAAGGCAACGGACTGAAAGTCACCCCGCAACGCCTGGCCGTTCATGAGGCCATGCTTAGACTGGGCCATGCCTGCGCGGACATGGTCACAGCGGAGATTCTGGCGTCCGGGCAGGCAAAGGTCACCGTCGCATCCGTCTACAACATCCTCACCCAGCTTTCCCTTCTGGGAATCTACCATCACAGGATGAGCAACAACAACAAGATGTACTTCGACGTCAACACATTCAAGCACTTCCATCTGTACGACGCCGTCAATCACAAGTTTCAGGATGTGATAGACGACGAGCTCTACACCCTGATAGAGGAAAAACTGCTGTCACGGCGCTTCAAGGGGTACAAGATCAGCGGCATTGACGTACAGATACTCGCGCAGCCGTCCCTTAAAGCCAGGAAGCAGCCATAGATTCGTTTCAAATGAAGCCGGGAATGAATTTTCTCCTGCGGGCGGCGGTCACGACCGTCGCCGTCTTCGTCACAGGCCTGTCCGTCTGCCAGGCGAAAGACCGCGAAGGCGGCTGGTATGCCGAGATGACCGGCTTAGGCTCCACTGGCAGAGGACTTCCATTCTGGAGCCACACGAACAAGGGAGGGATATATCCGGAGACGGTGGGCGGCCTTGTACGAGGAGGCGCGGACGGTTCCGGCACCTTTTCGAACGGGATACGGTTCAGCTGGGGTGTCGGTCTTGCCGGCTATGCGGCGGCAAGGGGGAGCGCCCAAGTTCACAACAGCGACGGGAAAAGCGTCAGAGGCATGGTGCAGAACCTTTACTTCGGTGCGGGCTGGAAGAAACTTGCCCTGGAAGTCGGGATCAAGGAGAGAGAGCAGGATTTCCAAGGTCTCTCCGTCACGGGAGGCAACATGACGCTCACAGGCAATTCGATGAGTTTTCCCGGCTACCGCCTCCACTCGGACTGGATCGAGGCTCCCTTCGCCCGTGACATCCTGTCTTTCAGATTCGGTTTCGGAGACTACGGGCTTTGGGACAACAGGTACGTCAAACACACCCTGCTCCACAACCAGGCTCTGTACTTCAAAGTGAACATCACCCGGGGGCTGGTCTTCACCGGCGGACTGGAACTCTGGTCACAGTGGGGAGGAACTTCCCCGGTCTACGGCAGGCAGCCACAGAGTTTTGTGGACTACCTAAGGGTCATGGTCGCCGGCAGCGGAGGTGAAGGAGCCACCAAAAGTGATCAGATCAACGCCCTCGGGAACCATCTCGGAAGGGAACTGCTGAGACTGGACTGGGAGCAGGACAGATGGAGGCTTACATTCCAGCACGACATACCGTTCGAGGACGGATCCGGCGTGGGCTTCCAGAATTTTCCCGACGGGGTCAACACCCTGCATTTCTCATTCAAGGACAAAGGCCGATGGGTCAGCGACTTGCTCCTGGAATTCATCTACACGAAATGGCAGTCAGGAACACGACACGACAGACCCGCTACGGAGGAGGAACTCAAAAAGAACCCGGACAAGAAGATCTACATCGTCGGCGGATGCGACAACTATTTCAACAATGGTGAATATAAATCCGGCTGGACCTACAATGGCCGCACGATAGGTCTGCCGTTGTTCGTCCCGGCGGCGAAGGACACCGACGGCATCACCCGTGGAGTCGTCAACAACAGGATCGTCGCATGGAACGCCGGCGTGGCCGGAAAGATGTTCAGAAAAATCCCGTACACTGTCAAGGTCACGTACAGCAAGAATTTCGGCAAGTACCGTCAGACGGACAGTTTCTACGATTCCGTCCCGAGGCAAGTTTCGGGAGCATTCGAATTGACTCTTCCTAAACGCATCGCCGGCAACACCACACTCGTCAGCCTTGGCCTGTACGCCGACAAAGGATCAATCTACCCCGACACCGCCGGGGTCACCATCAGACTTGGCTGGGGCGACTGTTTCCGGAATTGATCAGAGAAGCATCATCACCTGGCCGGAGATCACCCGGAGGAACATCTCCATAGGATAGACGGTGGCGTAGGCGACGGATGGCTCATCGTCGTCTACGGTGGTCAGCGCATAGTTCAAGGCGATGGGATTGGCCATTGAGGCGCAGAGCATTCCGACATTCTCCGAATAGCTCGTCTTGCAGAATTTCGAGGCGACCACGCCGACCAGAAGCACCGGCACGACCGCCAGCAGGACGCTGACACCGATCCACATCAAGCCTTCCGGCCTGAAGACCGTTGCGAAAAAGTCAGGACCCGCGCCGAGTCCAAGGCCGGCCAGGTAGATCGTCAGACCGAACTGCCTGAGCATCAGATTAGCGCTGTGTGTCGTGTAGGTGGTCAGATGGACCCTCGGCCCGAAGGCTCCCATAAGGATGCCAATGAGTATCGGGCCGCCAGCGATCCCAAGCCTGACCGGAACGCTCATCCCTGGGATGGCGATAGGAAGGCTTCCAAGGATCAAGCCGAGCATCAAGCCGATGAATATGAAGAGAAGATTCGGGTTACGAAGCTCTTTCTCCTGATTGCCAAGAACTTCCGCCACCCTGTCAATTGCCTTCTGCTCCCCCACTATCGTCAGTTTGTCACCGATCTGAAGCCTGAGATCGCGCGACGGAAGCAGGTCGATACCAGCCCTGTTCACCCTCGTGATGTTGATCCGGAAGGCGTTGCGAAGATGCAGGTCGCCGAGTTTGGCGCCATTGAGACTTGATTTGGTGACGAATATGTGGCGTGACACAAGCGAGCCGTCCAGATGGTTCCAGTCAATGTCCTTCTTGTTCCAGTCCTTCACGACCTTCTCGCCGAACAACTGTTCCGCCGCTCCGGCATCCATCTCACGGGTCAGTACAAGCACATGCTCGCCCTCCTCCAGAACAGTGTCGCCGTCAGGGATCAAGACCTGCCCTTGACCGTTGTCGCCGGCATATTTCCAAACCCTTGAGACAACAAGCTTTATGTGTGCGTCCCTCATGATGTCACGGATGTTCTTCCCGAACACGGCAGGATTGCTCACACGGAACTCGGTGATGAAAGTCTGGTTGTCATGCGGAGCCTTGCGGGTTCTGCTCTTACGGAACAGGAGGGAAAGGATGACGATGCTGAGTATCACGCCGATGACGCCAAAAGGATAGCCCACGGCGCAGGCGGTGGCCATCTGATTGGACACGTCGGTAGCCGAAGGATCCATCTGGAGCAAGGTCTGCTGGGCGGCTCCAAGCATCGGCGTGTTGGTCGCGGCCCCTGTCAGAAGTCCGGTGGCCACAGGAAGGGAGATACCTGCCAACTTACTGATGCCCAACGCCATCAGGGTGCCTGCCATCAGCACGGCGAAGGCAAGGATGTTCAGTTTGATACCACCTTTCTTCAGCGAAGGAAAGAAGCTCGGGCCCACCTGAAGGCCAAGGGTGAAGACAAACAGGACGAGGCCGAAATTCTGCGCCAGCGCGAGCATCCTCGGATCAACGCTCAGTCCGAAATGCCCGGCGACGATCCCCGCGAAAAAGACAAACGTCACCCCGAGACTGACCCCCTTGAATTTTATCTTGTTGCACAGAAGTCCTGCCACACAAATCAACGACAGCACCAGAATTGCCTGAATATAAGTCTGTTCAGTGAATATATCGATGAACCAGTTCATATCTTTCCAATATCAAACTGCAAAGATAGTGAGAAATATTCATTAATTTTGCGTAGCGGTGGCTGTCACCGTGATTCTAATGCCCATGAATATGCCCCAGGCGAAGAGAGGCCACAACATAAACGGACAATCCGGAAAAGCCCAAGGCGGAAGCCGGCCTCGGAAGAGTGCCGCCGGCAAGACAGGGAAAAGCGCCGTGAGACGTACCGTAAGGAAGAAAAGGAAACCCCGCAAGGTGACTCTCGGGGTCTGGACCGCCGTCGGGATCTCCCTTGCTTTAGTCCTGGCGCTCACGTTCATATTCATAAAAAACAACAGCGCCGCGAACTACGAGACCGGGACAAAGGTTCCTCCGGGAGACTGGCGCTTCGGGATCGACATCTCGCATCACAACGGCGGAGAGATCGTCTGGGACTCGCTGTTCGTGATGACCGACCGGCGCGGGAGAACGATCCGGGACCATCATCTTGCCAAGGACATCCGGCCTGTCAGGTTCGTGTTCGTCAAGGCTACGGAAGGAGCCTCGATGGTGGACAGGGACTTCAGGAAGAATTGGAGGAACGCCGGGAAGTCCGGACTAAGGCGCGGAGCCTATCATTTTTTCCGGAGCTCAAAGGACGGGAAGATCCAGGCCGAACTGTTCATCAAGACTGTCGGCGACCTGAGGTTCAAGGATCTGCCTCCTGTTCTGGACATCGAGACCATCCACCGGGGAGGGTCGATGAAGAAACTGAACGAAGAGGCCCTCAAATGGCTGGAAACCATTGAGGGTCACTACGGTAAAAAGCCTATTGTCTACACGGGGTCTTCCTTTGCCCGTAACTGGCTCAGCAAGAGGATCACGGACAACTATCCTGTTTGGATAGCCCACTACGAGAAGGACAGGCCGGACTTCGACGGCTGGACCTTCTGGCAGTTCACCGACAAGGCCGTCGTGAAAGGCGTTCCGGGGCCTGTGGATCTAAGCGTCATGAAACGCTGATCCCCGTCACTCCGACAGGCCTTGTCGCCGACGGCTCCGAGGTTGACCGCAGTGGCGGCATCATCCTCTTCGCTCAGAATCTGCTTGCCGTCTGTGGAATTGTACTTGGTGTAGTTCCCATCCTTGTACCATTTGTAGTTGTCCAGGGAATACGTGGCCTTCGGTGTCGTCTCGCCCCAGGCGAAAAGCGTCCCGACTTCCTCAGGCTTGTCCGCGCCCACGTTACAGGTGGCCCATTTCAGGCCGTCGCCCATCTCGACATACACATGACCGTTGATCATGTCCGGCTCCAAAGCGCCATCCACGGTTTTAAGAGGAATGATGTCGAAGTTGTTTATTCATCAAAGTGTTGCTCTCAACCGCTCATTCAGCCATCCTCAAAGGAATATATTCAGACGACAGATTCCAGCCCATCGTCTCGTTCTCGATGTGGACTCTGGCGAAGGCTGCCATCTCGCCCCGCACAAACGAATCAGAGATGTAGGTGGCGTTCACCTTGATGACAATATAACCGCCATACACCTTAAAGTCATTGTCATTATTTATGTAAAGATCCTTCTGTTCATTATTCGGATAATGCGCCGTTATCTTAATGTTATCCTTTTCAGATAGTACAGCGCGGAGGAAGGCCGTACCTCGAATTCCAACGTCACGAATTTCACAATGGAACCCGAGCCATATCTTGTCACTACAGCTACTCCATCCTCGGTATAAGGGACATAAACCAAAGACTGTATTCTGTACAGCACCTTGTTGACAGCATTCTGAGCCTGTGTTATCTTATTCTCCATCTTCCGGATTTCCGAACTCATTCGATCAATCTCGCCCTGAACCTTACTGTCCGCATCATTGATCGCGGCCGTGATGTCCGCAGACAACTCATTTCGCAGGGAGGCTATCGCATCTCTGATGGCTCTCTCATACGCCTCTTTGACCTCTGCCTTGACCTCATCCAAATCCGACTTCAAGCCTTCGATCTCCTTCGCGTTGTCCTCAATCGCCTTATTGGTCACGGCCAAGGCCGCCTTCAGATCCTCGATGTCTTTCGAATTTGCCTTGATCATTTCCTCCAAAGCGGTTTTCTGCACAAGCAATTGACCTTCAAGAGCCTTTTTCTGAGTCTCAAGGGCCGCCTTCGTTTCCTCAATCGTCCAGTAAGCCTTAAATTTATCATTCACCCAAGACTCAAGGGATGACTTCAAATCATTCACCGAATCCTTAAGGTTCTTTTCCCAGGCTGCCTCAATCTCGTTCCGGGCTTTTAAGAGGGCTTCGGTGAAAGCGTTTGTCAGATCTGCAACCTCTTTTGAGATTCTGTCATTCAACCCGGCGACCTCGTCAGCGACAGCTGATTCCAGATCGCTGACAGTCTTGTTCAACGACTCTGTGAAGTTCTTTGTCAGACGCTCCTCAAGATCAGTCATTGAGGTCTTCAATCCGGCGATTTCGATATCAATGCCAGCGATTTGCTCCACGATGTCATTGTACTGTTCCAAAGTCGCGAAAGTGGCCTTGACCCAATCTTCAGTGCCTTTCAATTCTTTTCCGGCATACGATTTCAAATCCGAGATCTTGCCTTCCAAATCCGCATCTTTCTTTTTCAGGTCGGAGATCGCGCCGCCTATGTCTGACAATTTCACGTTCATCTCAGACTTCATTGTCTCAAGAGTCACAAGAACCTCTTTTTCGGCTTGTTCTATTGCCCTGATAAGTTCTTCCTTGTTGGCATTGTCGCTTTTCCTCAATTCTTCCACCGCTTTCTCAAGGTCGGACTTCACTGCTGAAATCCGTTTCCCATTCTCCGTGATAGCTTTCCTGAGATCGCCGGCGGTCTCCTCCAGGGAACCGATCATGTCCTTCATGTCCTTGTCGGTCTGCTCCAACTTCGGAATGGAAGCGTTGATCTTCTCAATCTGCTGGTTTATGGATGTGACCCACGCATCCTTTCCGTTCAGATCCTCATGAATCTCATCAAGGTCCGGAGCATAGTTCGCGCAGCCGAAAGCTGCGGCAAGACCCACACTCATCAAGACCAGTCTTATTTTTCCAATATATTCTTTCATTTTTCTCTAATGTTAACAGTCATACCAGTCTTTTTCTTAAGGGTTTGTCACCACAACAGGGACAATAGGAATAAAACCGGAAATCATATCCCAACCTTTGGAAGCATCCTTTATTGACACCAGAACGTTGAACTTTCTAGAACCATTTGTAAAGACGAGAGGAAGGTCGGAAGCATCTATGTCCATCAGAACGATGCCGTTCCCGGTGCTTGTGATTCCGTTCAACTTAAGAGGAATAACATCTTTTGGCTCCACGCTTTGAGTGAGGATCGACACATTGCCTACATTCAGAGCCTCGGCGGCAGAGAACGGACGGACCTCGAATTTCAATGTCAGAGACTTCTTGACACCTTCACAGAAGACCTCAACCGATCCATCTGAATATGTCGGGAAATATACAAACGATGATATCACGTTTCTTATCTTAGTCCGCGCGTCCTCAACATCCTTTATTATCGAAGCCAAGTCATCCTTGCATTTCTCAATCCTTGACTCCAATGCCTCGACTCTCTCGTCAATGCTGTTGTTGAGGCTTTCTATCTTGTCATCAAGCTCATCGTCAAGAATGCCCTCCAACGATGTGATGGCATCCTTTATCACGGCCTCATAAGCAGCCTTGATGTCCTTTTTTGCCTGCTCAAGCTCCGCGAACAAGTCCTCCAGGCTCTTGGCGTTGTCCGCAAGAGTGTTCTCGGTCTCTGTCAGAGCCTCTTTCAGGTCCTTGATCTCTCCCGCATTAGCGTCAATCAATTCTTTCAGATAGGCTTCCTGAGCCTTCAACTGGTTTTCAAGATCCTTTTTCTGAGCCTCAAGAGCCGCTTTTGTCTCCTCTATCGTCCAGTAGGCTGTAAGTTTCTCGTTCACCCAAAGTTTAAGGGATTTCTCCAACTCCTCAAGAGAGGTCTTGACCTTTTCTGTCCATGCGCTTTCAAGCTCAGCGCGAGTCTTGGCGATGGCCGATGTGTAAGCCTGTGTAAGATCTGACACCTCTTTGTCTATCCTGCCATTAAGACCGGAAACTTCCTCACCTATCTTGGATTCAAGGTCACTGACCGCCTTTTTCAAATCCTCGTCGAACTTGTTTGTCAGGCGGGTCTCAAGGTCAGACAAAGACTTCTTCAGTTCAGACATCTCCGTGTTGATCCCTCCAATCCGTTCCACAATACCATTATACTGCTCCAACGTCGCGAATGTGGCTGTGGCCCAGTCTCTGATGCCTTTCAATTCATCATCAACATAGGTCTTGAGAACAGAAATCTGTTTCTCCAATTCTTGATCCTTATCTTTCAGATCAGAGATCATTTCATCTATGTCGGACAGTTTGCCCTGCATTTCCGTCCTCATCGCCTCAAGATTGGCCAAGACGGTAGCCTTGGCTTCATTTATGGCAGCGATCAGTTCCTCCTTGTTGGTCTTGTCACTGTCCTGGAGTTCCTTGACAGCCTTTTCGAGTTCAGAGCGAACCTCTGAAACGCGGTTCTCGTTCTCACCGATGTCTTTGCGAAGATCATCGGCGGTCTTGTCCAAGGACTCGATCATCTTCTTGATTTCCAAATCTGTCCGCTCCAACTCCGGGAGTGAAGCGTTTATCTTTTCAAGCTGCTTGTCGATGGACGGGATGCGGTTGTTCTCGATTTCATCGATGCGGTCATCCACACGCTTGAACTCAGCATCGTAGTCAGCGCATCCGGAGGACACCAGCAGAATCAGGCTCAGAAGAGCCGGTAATATTCTTATTATATTCATTGATTCTTCCATTTTAGGGTTATCGGGTCACGATTGTAGGGTTTATGCCGGCCACACCAAGATCACGCTTGACCAGATTCATAGTGGCGTTGCTGCAGCCTACCATTCTGATGGTCTTCAATTTCTTACAACCATAGAACATACACCTCACCGTCTTTCCATAATTATCACTGACATCGTGCCAGTTTGCTTTATCCAAATTCCAACCTGACAAATCCAACGTCTCAAGCGACGAACATCCATTGAACATTCCAGGCACGCTAGTCACCTTATCCATTTTCCATTTGGACAAATCCAAGGAAGTCAACCCTGAGCATCCATAGAATGTAAAGTTGGTATAATCAAGGTTCTGAGGCCTCCAAGAGGAGATTTTCAACGATTTTGTAGTCAGCTTACTACAATTATAAAATGACTGTTGAAAATTAGTGACTGCCGACACGTCCAATAACTCAAGATCCACCTCTTCAAGAAGATTGCAGTCTCGAAAATATATCTCGTAATCAGGCTTTGCTTTCTTGAGGAGCTTGATTGTCTTTAAGTCAGCAGATTTATACCAATTAAGATTCACTTTGTCTGCATCACCGTCAAAGCCGATTTCACCATACTTGGTGTGCACGATGTTCAAAGTTTTATTATTCGCGTCTTTGGCATATAAAGATGAAGAAATGTCAACCATACTTCCGGACGCGGTAGTATATTGGATCAAAGGCGGTCTGATTTTCGCGACTTTCAAAGGAGTGAACCGTGTGGAAACGTCACGGACAACGACCCTGAAACCGGCGGAGACACGTCCGGCGATAAAGTCATCCAACAGTGCCCCGGGCTCAATCCTGACATTCAGGACTCCGTTCTTTGCCTTGGTGATTCTCTGAACCTTCAGAGCGACCTCATCCCCGACCGAAGCCCTTGTCTTTGTGAGCAACGCATACGCCGACACATCAGCGGTTCCTATTGAGGACAGCAGCCGCTCAGGGCGGATCTCCAGAGAGACATCGATGGTCTTTTCCAAAGACTCGACGTTGTAGGAGAGAATCACACTCCCGTCATCGCTCGTCGGGACAAACGCCAGAGACTGCATCACGGAGTCAAAGGAAGAAATAAGGTCAGCGAAATCAAGGGAAGCGAGATCGCTATTGATAGACGCCATCTCCCTCCTCATTTCAGCCTCTTTTGTCGAAAAAGCTTTCGTGAAACTGTCATACGCGGCATCAACACGAGCTTTGATCGTAGCCTCAAAAACACCCTTGAAATCAGTGATGGCATCCTCGATTGCTTTCTTGTAGGCAATGGTAAGATCCTCCTTCGCCTTGTTCAAGTCAGACGTGAAGACCGGGAAACGATCCGCCAACGCCTTAAGGTCATCATTGACTTTCTTCAACCTGTCCTCAAGAGCAGTAATATCCCCCGCGTTTTCACTGATCAAATCATTCAACAGTTTTTTCTGCGCCTCAAGCTGATTCTCAATGTCATCATTAAGCGCCTTGAGGGAATCCTTGGTCCGGGCGATCGTCCAGTAGCCGTCCAAAGTGCTGTTCACCCACGATTTCATAGAGGCCTCGCTTTCATCGATGGCTTTCTTCAGGCTTTCGTTCCACCATTTTTCCATTTCCTCACGGAAAGTGGCGATGGCGTCGGTGTAGGCCTTGGTGATGTCAGAGACCACCTTGTCGATCCTGTCATTCAGACCATCGACCTCCTCGCCAAGCCTTGACTTCACTCCATCCGACGCTGTCTTCAGATCCTTTGAATATTTCTCCGTCAGACGGGTCTCAAGGTTAGTCATCGAGGTTTTGAGGCCAGCTATCTCGCCTTCGATCCCGCCGAGCTGGTCCACAATGGCGTTATACTGGTCCAAAGTCATGAATGTCGCATTAGCCCAGTCCTTGGTCTCCTTCAGTTCCTTATCGATGTAGATTCTCAAATCCGTAATTTTCTTCTCAAGATCGGCATCCTTTTTCTGAAGATACGAGATGGTGTTGTTGATTGAAGTCAGTTTGCCATTCAACTCGGTCTTCTCCGACTCCAGCAACGCAAGCAGCATGGCCTTGGCCTTGCCGAGGGAGTCAAGGACATATTCCTTGTCCGCCCTGTCGCTGTTTTTAAGATCCTCGACCGCTTTCTCAAGGCCGGTCTTCAATGCTGAGATGCTTTCCCCGTTCTCCGAGATTGTTTTCTCAAACTTCCCCGCTGTCTTCTGAAGGTTCGCGATCATTTCCTTCAGATCCGCATCGGCCTTCTCAAAATTGGAAATCGAGGAGTTGACCGAGACGATCTGACTCTCGATGGTGGCGATTTGGTTGTCCTCCATGGCGTCAAGCCTCTTGTGGATGTTGTCGATGTCCGGGGAGTAGTCCGCACATCCGAAGGACATCAACAGACACAGGGGCAGAACAATCCCGACACCGACCCTTTCTAAAAAACTTGTCATAAGGTGTTGTGTTAAAATTCAATCGTAAATTTAGACAACACCTTCCAAAGGACAATAAAAGCAGGGTAGTAGATTTCGTCAGACACACGAAATTTACTACCCTGCGATGAAATTTACCAACAAATTTACCGGATCAGCACTTAGATGTTTTGTGGCTTAGGCAGCACTACAATCTCTCAAACGGGTTGTCCGGATCACCGGTCCAGCGGTAAAGTCGGGTCCTGGAGTACTGGTTGCCGGTGACGGAACTCTTTCCCGGTTCCGCGAAATAGTACAGCCCGCCGCCCACTGGATAAATACCGGTGGAACCGTACTTGAAGTAAAAGCCGGAAACAGGATTCTCCCGCGAACCGATCACCTTATGCTTCGTCCTGTCGTAGAGGACACCGGCCAACGACTTCTTGACAGGCTTTTCAGCCACGTCAAACACGAACAAGTCATAATTCTTGAATATGCTCTTGCGCCCCTTGTACACAGCCATGAACATCTTCCCCGTCTCCGCGTCGTAAGCCAGGTTCTGCACACCCCAGTTCGTGTTGCCGGTGTAGGCGAAGTACTTGTCCAAAGGCTTGGCGGGGCCCTCGCCGTAGAAGTCCCCGAACCTGACCTTGCCGGCATATTCATTCAGACTCCCGATGTCATAGCGGAGCAGCACCTGATGGTTGTTGTCGTTGCGGCCAAGGTCGCCGTAGATGCCGTAAGCCACATAGAGATAGTTCTTTCCGCCTTTCTTGCCGAGTTTCGGGGCGATCGTCACGCCGTCGATTCCGGAGCAGCCATAGAAATGCTCATATTCCTTGTCGGCGAAACCAGTCATGTGGTAGTCCCTCGTGGCATCCTTCACGCAGACGATCCTGAATGCGTCATTGTCCTCCGAGTCCATGCCGACCTCCGTCACCTTGTCCACATCGATGATGGCGATGTAGAACATCGAGCGTCCCTTGGCGAACGACGAGAGACCCTTGCCTATGACATCATCCTTGCACTCCAAAGAGGCGTAGACCTTCCTGTCGGCAGGGTTGAAGGTCATCGCGCCCAGATGACCCTGAATACGGTTGATGGAGCCGACTACATTGCCCTCAAGGTCGGTCTTGACAAAACTGGTGGTGAAGGAGAGGTACATCATGCCCGCCGCCTTGTCGAAGGCGATTCCCTGCACGTGATGCCTCCCCCCTTCGACATAAATCTCCGCCGGAAGGTTCTTTTCCGTCTGTGAATATGCAGCCGTCACTCCGGCCACAACCATCAATGCTATCAGCAGTGTTCTTTTCATATTGAAATATATTTTCATTACTCAACTTTCGCAAGTAGGCAATCACCT
>ULJR01003767.1_pt1 | contig 15039 bp, 34 predicted proteins | sample 1950951 | NCBI WGS metagenome assembly ULJR01 (sample SAMEA4835480, study PRJEB28245) | human gut metagenome | biome: gut microbiome; material: fecal sample | place: Denmark | collected 2008
GTAGTTGATACTACGCAACTACTGCGTAGTTACGATAGCCTACATTGCAGGGCGCAAGATTGGACGGTGTACTATGATTGAATACAACGCCTATGAGTTCTGCGAGGGTTCCGAAGATTGGCAAGGTTTCGAAATGTCATATGAGGTTCATGTCAACGGCAAGGATCGCGGTAGGACTGGTTTCGGCGGCTTGTTCATGTACAATGTAACGCCCGATGTTGTGCGCGTGTATGCGTATGACGGTGACGAGGAACGTACTCTAATGGATTGGAACGAGAAAACACAAGGCAAAAGCATGGACTATGTTAATGATGACCTGTCGGGTTTCTCTGATGATTTTGTTCAAGAATTGCTATATGCTTGCTTGGAAAGCGATATTTGGTAAAACTACTATGTTGCGCCTTGCAACGTGGGCTATCTGTATAATCGGCTACCTGCTAGGGTGTAAACCATAGTAGATAGGATCATATCATGGATATGAAAATTGTTATCGACAATATCAAGCGTGAACGCGATAATGAATTGCATTGGCGTATGCTGTATTCCATTGTCGGCGATATGGCATTATCCGAAGATGAAAGCGCTCAAATATTCAAGTTGGCGGGTTTGTCAGACGATGCAGCGGAATTCATGGCTAAATGGTACCCCGAATACGTATGTTGCGCATTGGATAACTTGCGCTATACCTACGACTTCGACAACGGTATCAGGCAATTCGCTACGGAAAAAGAGTTGGCGGAATACTTGTCTGATATTGAATGTTCCCATGAGGAATATGAGGAACGCTATGGTAGCATTATAGAAGATGTTGCATTTGACTGTATTGTCGTGACGGGATAGTTCAACGCGATAGCGTTGCTGTTCTCCTAGGGTAGCGCATGGAATATAGATGAGCCATATGAGGGATATTGCTAACCTATGGGCATGGCACGGAAAAGGCGCTATCGCCCTAGAATAGCTATGTTGTGTTGTGTAGAAATTTCTAGTCGGAAATTTTGTTGATTGATTGGAGAAACCATGAACGCGTTTCAGAAGAACGGTAAGGAATATCGTAACGGTATGCACCATGCCAAGAACGACCGCTATGAGTGCGGAGAATCCTATGTCAAATCACAGTTAACCTATGGTTTGCAGGGTCGCTATGACGCATTCTACAAAGGGTACAAGGACTATTATAATCGCTATTGTCGCTAACGGAAAATCTATGGGTAGGGGAAGCCCTACCCTATTTTTTTGTGTCGTGCTAGAAAACTTTGAACGGAAAAAATAGACACCACTGTACCATGAGAAAGTTAACCATAGTTAACTATATCGCTCTCTAATCAATTCTAAGGCGCGCTATGTTGCCAAGCGGAACAACTCCCACTGAAAAACAAAACCACGTCTTAGATCGGCTTACAACGCTTTATAGCACTAAGCAGACGGATAAAACAGCTACGCTATCATGTCGCAAAACTACACGATTTGCCTAGAAAAATCTGATCGGAAAAATTTTGAATCATGCTTGACGCTCGCCCATGTTGCGGTATCATGTAACCAGCATAGAGAAAGGAAAGCTCATGTTGCTCATAGAAAAGATCACGTGGAAAATCACTCACATGTTCGATTGCGAAAGCGAGAATCCCGAAAAGGAATTGCTCATTGTGCTTGCGATCTTCGGAGCGTTTATGATTGAGCAAGCTATCGTACCATATTTTCAGTATGGCATTATCTAGAAACCACTAGACGGAAAATCCTTAGAGGAAGGAAATACGATGGTTAATATCACTCTTTGGAATGGTGATGTTGATGTTGCAGAGCGGAGTTTTGACAGCAAGGAAGATGCTATGCAGTATATCAAGACTTTGCGAGAAGATGGCGAATGGAAAATTGCTTATGATGGGTGGAGCATGACCGATGAAGATGGGCGCTTTCTTATCGAAGAAGGGGAGAAGGTAATCTGGTAGACTAAGCGGAAAACTTTTAGAGCGCTCTATATGAGCGCTCTTTTTGTTGTTTTGTATGCGTTCCTGGTCGGAAAAAATTTTTGTTGGAATGGAAAGAATCTTTAGAAAACATATTGACACAAGCAACCAACATGGTATTATGTACCCATAGAAATTACTGAACGGAAAATCAACTCGCAAGAGTTGCAAGAATCTTAGAAAGGTGTCTATCATGGAGCGCAAAGAAGCATTCAAGATCGTAAGCGAACTGATTAAAACCTGTTCGGAAAATTCCTATGAGCTTAGGCAGGAAGCATTCGATGAACCTAGCGAGCGCGATTACTATATGCGTTGCTCGGAAAAATGGAATGAACGTGCCGAAGCACTGGGTATAGTCCTTGGCTACGCATCAATGCCCATGCATCAGAAGAATTAGAAATCTTAGAGTGGAAAATTTTCTGTTCTCGCTTGATACAATCAACCAACATGGTAATATATACCTATCAAAAGAAATCGTTGAACGGAGAAGCAATGAAGAACAAAGTACCAGCATACATCATTAAGGACTTGGAAAAACTTAACAAGCACTTGAACGCTGTAGCCGAACTTGCTGGTAACATAGAATCGTGGGTTGGAAAAAATACCAGCGAAGATGGTTTGGATTTTTTCTATGAAAATCATCTGGACATGCCATATGAATTTGATCTTGACTATACCAAAGCTGAATTGGAAAGAATCGTGGACAGAAAATCTGCTTGCTAGAGTAGCGAGATTAAATCGGAGCAGCCTAAGTGCTGCTCTTTTTTGTTTGGTGTGCTGTATAGAAATACCCAAACGGAAAATAAATATACTATTATACACAACTCAACCGAACCAGTCAACTTGTGGAGATAGTGTGAACACACAACCATACAGAATTTGACGCATGGAAAATCTGCTGTATAATAACGAAAAGCATTTGAACTTAGCTCAAAGGAGAAACAATGCTTTACAAGAATCAAATTGATAACTATAAGTTTCACAATTCTTTATCGGAAAATTCCAAGGCATACTTGCATTCTTGCATGGAGTATGCTAGCACAGAGGAAGATCAAATGATGATTCGCATTGCGGATTTTTGCTTGGCTAATCGTAGTCGTATGTTTTTCTGGTCGGATAATTATTTTTGGGTAGATCGTGGAGCGCCAATGGGTTACATCAATGTGAACATCAAGAATGATTCAAACGGAAAATCATTTAAGCGTAGAGTAGCATTAGACAAGGAGCCTGAACGTACCATTATGAGCCTAGCACAAGGCTTTGCAGACTTGATGGAAGAGCTGCAATAGAAATATCTAGACGGAAAATTTTATCGTCTTAAATAGGCTTAGAATAGCTTAGAGAATAAAGAGCAAGCAAGATAGAGAGGGTATAGCATGGAAGATTTTTTACTAAATACCATATTCAGTTGCACAATGTCTACTATCATAGGCGGAATCATTGGATTTGCTAAGGATAACATTGTAGAGATCGGAAAGACTGTCATTAGTAGCATTACTAAAATCAATCTGGGTTAACAGAAATTTCTAGACGGAAAATATACTCGCTAAAGTAGCGAGAATTTATTTATATTCTCACTTGCACAGCCTGATCTTTCTGCTATACTAATTCCCAACGGAAAACAAACATAGCAGAAAGGTAGTAAGCATGAGCGTTTGGATTATTCTTACGGAGATCAACGGTTACAAGAATATCTATGATGTATACGAGACGGAAGAAAAGGCACGTCAGGCAGCGGACAATATGCCCTGGCAATATGACAGGCATGAAGTATGGGTTTGCGAGTACCATGTATTGTAATTAGTTTGGAGTGGGTGCAATGCCCACTCTTTTTTTATGTACGGAAAATTGTGTAGAAAATATGAAATGGAAAATTCTAGGTAGACACAGACCGATAGAGTAGTATTATTAAATCATCGAAGGGGAACAAACAAAACAGATAGGGCATATCATGCACACGCTTACAGAATACTTTGAAGGCTTTACAGAAGAAGAAATCTTTGAGCAATTCCCGAATGACTATCAGATCATTTATCGCATTTTGAACTGGCATAACCTTTCGGAAGAAGAATTGTTGAATAGAATCCTGATTGAGCTGGATTCCAAGGGGATTAAAGAAAAGGTCTTGAGGAAGATTGAACTTGAATTGGGCTATGAAGAAGAGGAAGCAATAGAGTATGAAGAAATTATGGAAGAGCGTAGACATGGAATAAATTAGCAGTATAATTTAACCATCGAAGGAACCGAACCGAAAGAAAAGGTGAGAACATTGGCTATCAAACGTGAGTACAAGACCAAGGAAGAGTGCGTGGGTCTTTACATCGAAGAGGGATTCAATGCGTTTCCATCATGGGTAGTGGCCGAACAGCCTGATTTCTATGAGAACTGGTCTTTCATGGCAACTCTTGACGAGTATGAAGCCGAGGAAGAAGGAGAGGAATACGGATACACCCATGAACCTATGTGGTCTACTTGGTTTATCCCTAATGACACTTGCATTAGGCGATTCATCGAAGAGAATCCCGAAAAGGTTATGGATTGTGGCTTTACTCTAATCTATGATAAAGATGATGATTTCTTCGCATTGGGCGTTGATTGTGCTGGTTATAGTTTCCGTGACACGCATTTCACACGTCTGTATGACGCAGAAGGTTTGCATTGGCACGATGAACCAGAAGAGGAAGAGAATTAACCAATAACCAACTTGGGGAGCTGCAATGGCTCCCCATTTTATGCCTAAATATTTGTGTAGACCTTGTGAATCTCATTGCACACATGGTTTAGTCTGGTATTATTTAATCATCGGAAAGAGAAAAAGGAAATCCGATATGTGTTCTGTGGATAAGACGGAAATGAAAGGTATTGAAATGTACGGATATATGCTTGTTACCGTTGAGGAACGTGAAATTTCTGCCGAGCAATTCGATAGCTTTGATAAGGCTAGGGAAAAGATGATTACGGAGCTAAAAGAAGAATACGCTAGATGCTATGGATCGGAAAAGGATTTTAACAACATTGATCTGTCAGAAATTTATTATTATTATGAGCGTGACGAACAAGGAGATTATATATTTGCAATTGGTTGCGATTGGGCATGGTCAAACATTAACAATGATTGGTGTATGGATTGGCGCATTGTGCCAATTAAATAATTATCAGAGCAGCTATCATAGCTGCTCTTTTTTGTTTGATTGACTGCTTCTTTGTTCGCATTATTTTGCAACTTTAACGATTCGCATTATATTGCGAATGATTGTATAGAAACTTGTGAAGAGATTGTGGAGAACATAGATTTACCAGTTGCATAGTCTTTGCTCGTGGTATTCTATAACTGTTGAAAGACCTAAGAGAAAGGAAGAACAATGGCGCTCCACGCTATCTTAAAGAACAAGGACAACGAGCTTTGGTGGCTTAAGGAAGCTACCGATAGCGAGATCAAAGACTATGAAGATTATCTGCTTTACATTGTAGATGATAATTATTCGTCTGGTTGCCACGCTTGCAATAAGTCTGCATTGTATGACGATATGACTAGGTATGAAGATTTGATTCAGCGCGAAGATGAATTGAAAGACGATGAATTCTATGTAGTATTGTATGATAAGTACGAAAAAGCACATGGTCTTTTGTCTGCTATTGACTTCGGAGTAACAAAACAGGATATTATTCAAAATGTGCTTGATAACAAGTATGTTGAAAGCGCATGGTACTTTACAGTAGGGCAGATGATGAAAACCACTTTGGACTATCAGAACGGTGTTTACAATGGATAAAACAGAATGGCAAGGCGTGACAAAAAGCTGTTGCGATGAATGCCCAGTAATCAGCATGGAAACATGCGACCAATGCCCCATCAAAATGTACAGTGATTTACTTTCTGTTCGCAGCGTATATGGTGCAGGGTCTACCGAGGAAGAAAATAAAACTAGGCTGTTCAGGAACACAATGAGCAGCAAAGAGAACATGGGTGGGCAGCTATGAATTTGCTAGATCTGTTTATGATACCTGGGTTGGACAATAGCAGTGAAATCAAACGTCTTAGAAAGGAATCTAAGGAGCGTATGCGAAAGCCCAGGTATATTTATAGGTATCCTTACAACAAGAAGCGTGGGAAAGCTGACAAGCAGTAGCATAGCAGGTGTTTACGTTTTGTAAGCACCTGTTTTATTTTGCAGCAAGCTATTCTGCTATCATTCTCCCGAAATTGTCTAAGAAAAATTTCCAAAATATAGTTAACAAGTAGTTGAATACCATATAATATGTAGACATAGAGAAAAGCAACGGAACCTTAGAGAAAGGTACGACAATGAAAACCATGATGAACAATAAGGTAAAGACCTCTAGCGCAGCACTTGGTTACTTTATCTACAATGGTCTGTATGAAACCTACATTGGAGAGTTGGTTGGTCTTGTGCCTTACGATAAGCGAGAGAAAGTCAATGATGAGATCGGCGAGTTGTATTGCGAGAAACTTTCCGAGTTCATGTATGACGTTTTGCCTAGTGACATTGATGATGAATTCGAGATTACCTATGTGGAAACTTTCCACCCACGTTATTACAACTATGAGACTGATTCTATCAATTTCGTTTTCAAGTATTCTAATGCTGTGAAAGATTGGATTCGTTCGCAGGTTAAGCACAACGGATTCGATAAATTCCTGGCTGATAACTTCACTGATCGTGACGGCTTTCTTTCCTTTACTCCAAATAATCGCAAGGATTGGAGTAAGGGTTTTAATCGCAACGATTGGCGTTGCGTGTCTGCCGCTCTTTGGTATATTGCTGATAATGAAAGCAACGATAGTTACAAGCTGGCTTTCAATGAGAATGTTTATTATCTTATCACTGAAAACTATGTGCCTTATGAGTACGCAGAACAGTTCTCCAATGGCATGATTGGTGTTGTCACCAGTGAGTATGACGAAGAAAACGATCGTGAATACTTCGATGCATACTTGATTGATGTTGACGGTAGCATTGTTAATCATATCAAGATGAATGATGAATGGAATGAACTCTACAGTAGCGCATTTGCGGCGTGGCAGTACAGCGATATTGTCAATAATCTTACTGATGGCTACAGCTATTGCGATAGTCAGTCTAAACCTTGTAAGGTACCTGAATTCAATAAGGCTGTAGCATGATTTAGAAAGGAGTATGGCAATGTTCTATGTTTCTATCTGTACTATCAGAGCAAAATTTGTAGACTATCTTACATTTTATACGCGTGAGAAAGCAATAAACTATCTTAAAGAACATGGGTTTGCATATGATAGCGTAGCTGATACAAGATATGCGAGCTATATTCCAGATGTTTGGTATAATTCTAATACAAAATGCGAAGCAACTATTTTGAGTTATTGTTGCTAACGGATAGAAAGAGAGCTATCATGTTTTATGTAGAGATCATAGGCGAGATGTTCGAACCGATTGAATATATTGATTGCAAAACCCGCAAAGAAGCGTTAGACTATCTTGATACGCATGGTTTTATTCGTAATACGGTAGGTGATGGGCGTTGCTACGAATACATTCCAGATATTTACTACAATGAGAGTACGGACAAAAGAGCAAAGATCTTTAGTAACAACAAATAACAACACGATGCGACCAGCAAAGCTGTGTTGCCTTTACAGAATGGCAGCTGCGTTCTCCTTTCGGTTTCTTTCCTTTCTCTATCTCATTTAGCAGCTGTCATACGCAAGGAGTGGACTTCGGTTCACTCCTTTTTATTTAGAAACCTACTTGCCAACTACATTAGACTGATATACAATATAGATAATATATTGTGATTACCTCGGAGGTGTACGGAATGACCATTGAAACAGTCGGCAAAATCAAAGGCTATGTGTCTCCTGGCATAGCTGCAAACGATAGTTATAAGGCGTATAATACCGCCTACGAAGATTTGTAGGCACGTATGCTTGTGTCTGGTGTTCCGTATTTAATCACTTTAATCATAATGACTGCTGCTGTTATTGGAGCAACCATTTTGGTTTCGAGGTTATAGATGAACAAACTATATACCTATTTCATCATCACTGTTGACGAAAGCGATCCTGACGGTGGAACGTATGCAGGAGAAGTTTCAAGAAGCAGAAGGATACCATGTTGTCGCTGATGGATATTACGCGAAGCACGTTTATATGCTGTATGATGTTGTCGAAGAAAGCAAGCTGCGCTCCATGTCGCAAAATGGAGAGAGCCGCTGCCCATGTTGCAAAATGAAAGGATTCACCATGTTCGGCAGGAAGAAGAAGTGCTGCTATTGCGGTGACAAGAAGAGCGATCTCTATGTCAGCTTCGTGAAAGATTGGCGAGGAAATATCGAGAAGATCATATGTTGCAAAACGTGTGCCGTATTCCGAGGAATCAGGATCTATCAAGACAATAAACCACGGTAACAATTGATGGTATGTATTCTAATCTACGTGCAAACATGATACAATGTATCTGAACATCATATCGGAAAGGGCTGTCGTGTATGTCACGAATAAAAACAAATGTGACCCAAGGCAAAAGGGCGATGCTCAACACTACTATAAGGCAAGAAACGCTAGACGATTTCAAGGCATACTGTAAAAAGCTTGGCTTTCCTATGAACATGATTTTGGAATCTTTCATGTCGCAGTTTGTAAACGGTGAGTTTGTATTGAAGATTGGCAAAGCTAACAAGTTGAATGTAGATGTTAGAGACGAATAGATAGATAGAATACGTATGTTGTTCTTTTGACTGGCGCATGTTGCGTCAGTCTCTTTTTTATATGTAGAAATTGTGGTGTGATATACTCTCATGTTGTTAGTGTGGTATTATTCTCCTAAGAAATAAACAAGGTTAGATGCGATTGGAGATTTCAAAATGAATTGGGAAAACCTTGAAATATATCTGTTCTTATTGGTTCTGTTTGTTATCGCTATCGTGCTTTGCTAAGGAAGGAATGTATATGTATATTGTAAATCTTATGTGCGTATCATTCGGTTTGTCTATATCTGCTTTTGTCATGGCTCTTATTGCTATGGTAAAGACTATGAGAGTTAAAAGCAAAGTTGAGGATATTCGCTTTGATGTGTATCGGAGGAGGAACAAGCGATGATAGATATTTTTATCAAGATTGCTATTCCTGTTGCGATTGCACTTATCATGTTCGATACTGCTTTGTTGTTTGAGGTCGGATCTAGTGATGTTGAAACTGATAATGCGGAAAATGGCATTAGCGCCGAGGATAAGCCACTTGTTAGTGAAGACGATCAGAGGATGATTGACGAGTATGGCAGCGCGGGAATCGATGTTGGCGATGATAGGATTTTGATTATCACTAAGGACGATGATTGCAATGAATAATAAATTAAAGGCTGTGTTATCTGTACTTATTTCTATAATTATAGTTACGGTTGTGCTAATAATATCAGCACAGCATCCTATCATTTATCAATTGCTTGCGCTGATTGTTATTATCTGTGTTATTTCATATGTTGTTTATGACGTATTATAGGAGTAACCATGCATGTTAAGACAATTTATACATGTGATCGCTGCGGAAAAGAATTCGAGATGACCAATGGAATCTTTAGAGTATGTAAGCCTAAGAGATATCTTATGAATGTATTTCGTCCATGGTGTTTTTACGAAGATAGATATGATTTATGCGATGATTGCAAGGAGTCGTTTGAATCTTGGCTTTGCAATCCCGAAGCCGATGTATGCTCTAATAAATCAGATTTATCAGGTGAAGCCAAGGATATTTATGATGGTATGTTAAAGCGTCTTGGGAATGGCGATGAAGACGATGGTTAAAACAGCGATGCCAACAGCATGTTGCGAGAATTGTTATTGGTGTGGAAGTGGCTACAAGGTAAACAAAAGAGAACATTATCTTGTTTGCATGAAGGATGATTTGTTCGATGACGTGTACCCTATTGTACGAAACGACTACTGTTGTCGTGATTGGTTAGATAGAGACAATAAAGTTGACATGCTAGAAATCTCTAGACGGAAAATTTCTTAGAGTAAGGAGCGACAATGAGCTATAGGACTCTTGAAGAAAAGTTTATTGCAGACTATGAGCATTTGGAAGAGGAAAATTCTAGTCTTCGGCAGAAGGTAAAAGAACTTGAATCTCAGTTACAGAAAGATAGTGATGGAAATTTTATTCTTGATACGATGGTGAACAAGGCTGGGCGCAACAAGCTGTTTGATGATTGTACGCTGTACTATGCGCCACGCACTCTAGATGGAGATAAAGGACTCGAAGAATGGGCGTTTGAATACTGTAATGATGGTGGAAAAATTCCAACTTCAGTTAGTTTTAAAGAATTCTTTGATTATTTTATTGAAGAATTCGAGAATGCCTGGGAAGAGAAATATGACGAGGAAGTAGATGAATGTAATGAGGAGTAACAAACTTAAACCTTGCGCCCATTGCGAAAAGAAAGCTTATGTATGTCATATAACACAGGAAAGGCAGTGAATGAACATGAACAAGGTTAGTGACAAAGAGCGGCGAGAGGTTGCTCAAAAGTTGCGGAGCTTAAACCCCAGCGACACATACAAGCTATGCGATGGTGATTTCATCGACCTTTTGAGTGAAACATTAGGCGTAGACACAGACCAATTGTGCTATGATGCGCAGCTTATTAAGCGCCTTGCCGACCTGATTGACCGTCCGATAGTTGCAAGGTATTTCGCAGCAACTATCGAAAATATATTGCATTGTGGCAACTGTAGTTATACTATTACTCGTAGTTACCGCTATTGCCCACAATGCGGAGTGGAGCTTAAGAAATGATTGGCGATGAAAAACGCAATGAAGTAGCAGATAAACTACGTGACATTGCAAAAGAAGAAGATATCGATGGTTATTCATATACAGAGTTGTGGGATAAGCTTATTGATCTTATCTATGATGACCTTGAAAGCTATGAGAATGCTACTTGTGCAGATGATTTGAGTCTTCTTGCTGATCTGATTGACCGACCTGCGGTAAAACCTGTTTATCCATATGATGATATGCCTGATTATCTTTTCTGTGGCGAATGCAACACTCAGATTTGGAATTCTGCAAATTATTGTCCGCAATGTGGAACCAGATGTGTTCCATATGGTAAACCGTTTTTTGATGATGAAGACAGGAGAATCTATGAAACTATATGTGGCGATGTGTAACAATGGCGAAGAGTGGGAAGACAACTATGAGTATGTAGATGCAATTTTCTCCACATATGAAAAGGCTGTTGAGTATATCGAGAGCAGTGGATTTGTCGAAGACAAACCGTCTCGTTGGAAGCAAACATGGACTATACCCGAGCAAGAATACGATTACTGGGGAAGCAATGAATACATGTTCGTTGATGAATTCGAGCTTGACAACCCCAATAAAGATGATATCATCTAAGAATCTTAGAAAGACAGTTGTTAAGGAGTTATAAGATGTCTAAGAAGTGTCCTCAAATTTGCGCTAACTGCAAGAACTTCAAGTCTTTTGATGTAGACTTTGATTACCCAGAAGACCTATGTGGTTCATGCAAGGCGAACGGTGGGGAAGTAATGTATGGTGACGATGAGAAGTGCGAGAATTACAGCCAGGTAAAGCACCCTCGTGTCACGAGCCTTAGTTATTAGTAGATGATATAAATGCCAGTTAAGAAGAAAGCTAATAGAGCTGTTATCAATACAACAGTTGATAAGAAGGTGTTGAAGTCATTCAGGGATAAATGCGATTACATTGGTTGCAACATGAACGTAGTATTGGAAGCTTTCATGCGACAATTCGCAACGGGAGAATTCACTATCCAGCTAGGCAAAACAAAGGGCTTTGAAGTCAAGCTAGATGAATAGATAATCGAGGGAGATAATATTCTCCCTCTTTTTTTGTTATATTAAACTTAGCCAAACTACTTGCCAGCTACATAAACGAGTGTTACAATTATTGTATAGAAAAGGACAGAAGTTAGGAAGGGTGTTCAACATGGCTGATTATGCTCCTCAAATTAACTATCAGTACAAGTCCAACGTCATCTCGTTCGAGGATCTTAAGAGCAAGAAGAATGAAGAGAACACTAAGGTAGCAGATGAGCCTAAACGTATTAGCTATACCGCTGGCAAGTCCACTGAGGTATATGCTTTCCGTACCGAAGAAGAGATCAAGGCTATGATCGATGTGTACGATAAGCATATTGATGAAGCTACCAATGAAGATCAAAGACGTGTAGCATGTCGCAACAAGATGATGTTCGTTGTCGGTTTGAATATTGGTATTCGTGTAAGTGATTTGGCATCGTTGAAGTATTCTTTCTTCTTCGATAAGAAACCCAATGGAGAATATGCATTCAAGAAGTTCTATACTTTGCAGCCTAAGAAGCAACGCAAGAGCGGTAAGTTCGTTAAGCTATTCTTCAATCAGACTGTTCGTGTTGCTATTGAGAACTACATTGCAGAGTATCCGTTTGAAAATCTTGATGAATATCTATTCACTTCTAGAGAAGGAGACAACAAGCCATTGGAAACACGTTCTATTTGGCGCATTATCAAGCGTACCGCGAAGGAAGCTGGTATTAATAAGAACATTGGATCGCATAGCCTTCGCAAGACATGGGCTTATCGAGTTTGGAGCAGCGCCGAAGATAAGAATAAAGCTCTAGTTATGTTGATGCGCTGCTTTAATCATTCCTCTTCTGTTGTTACGATGCGCTACATTGGAATCATGGATGATGAAATCGAAAAAATGTATAATAGCGTTGAGCTAGGTCTTGATTATTTATAAAAGAAGATGGGCATTGTAAACAAAGTAATTAAATAAAGGTGGCGGCTGTTTTTAGCAGCCGTTGCCATTTGTATTAATGTTATATGTTGTGTAATATTGACTTAGAATACTACAAGAAAGGGGCGCTCATGTGTGGACAATGATTTTGAGGGGTTTATAAAAACATTCGAGTCTCCAAACACAGTAAGAGTGGTTAAGTCATTACAAGCAATAGGGGATTATGATTACTCTAATTGTACGCCGTTTGATATTGAGAATATAATCCTTAGCCTAAAACCAAATAGTCCAAAGGCTATAACAACAATCATATATATCATGTCTTTATACGCTAAGCACCTGGGGAATAAAGACATGTTGCATATGATTGAGGACATTGACAGGAACGCTCTTTGGTTATTGGCAAAACCAAATGCGACTAAGAAGTTTATATCGAATAAAAACTTTGAGAGCGTCTATCATGAGATAGGAGTACATGAGGAACATAACTCATTCTATATACAGACATTGTTCAGATGCTTGTATGAAGGAATCTATTGTGATGATATGAGCGTCATAAAGAATCTGAGGGCAAGCGATGTAAATGATAGCGTTGTCACTCTTAGAGATGATAATGGCAATGAGTATGATATAACTGTGTCAGATAGGCTTGCTGATGATCTTGTGAAGCTAGGCGATGTCGATACATGGAGCAGGAACAATCGCTATGGCGTATGCAACATTGCAATAACTGGATTGCATAAGGATAGTTGTTTTAAAGTTGAGAATAGAAGAGGAAGTTCGGAGTACAGCTATAGGTTTTCTTATTATCGTATACTGAGGAACATAGCAAAGAATTATGTTGGATACAGTCTATTACCGTTGCAGCTCTATGTGAGCGGCATAATGTATAGAATAGGGAAGATGTTGAAGCAGCATGATATTGCGATACAAGACGCTTTCTCAGACAATAATAGGGATAAGATTGTTAATGCAATAATAACCAATGAGCTTGCCAGGTGTATGTGCGATACGCCAGTAAGAAATTTTAGGGAAATGGTTAAAGGACATTTAGAAGTATTTGATACTTTCTGAAAACTTTGGAACTATTTACTATTTGAAAAACTTTATCGACTGGTGCTACATTAATAGTGTTGTCTGGTGTATATAAAAGTGTATATACACCTTCAATACTATTTTTGAGAGGTGACCTTCTATGTTTGACTATGAAAGATACGGTTTCAAATGCGGTGGGAAGTCAGAGCTTGGTAAGATTCTTGGAAATAAACTGAATCTTAAATCTGTTCATATAGATACATATATTGCAAGTCCATACATATTTTTATTGAGATCTGCTGAAAATAAAGTCACCGCTGCGATAGAGAATGATAGGGTAGTCATCAGAAGAAACGACCGTAACAACACAACGATATCCAATGTCCCGTTTGACGTTGTTGAAGATGTGAGGTTCAAGTTTATGGAAGATTGCAGGTTCCAGGCGTTCTTCACTATATTCAATATCTGCTATCGTATTATCGCTGAGGTATGCTAAAAATTTTTCCGAATTATCATTGACAACTTAAAAACTTATATGCAATAATGTTTCTTGTCAGGATAAATATGGTTATCGAAACGAACCAAAATCCTGGCAAGAGATTGTTGCAAGTATCTAGATAAGATGCTAGAATATATCTCATGAACCTTGACAACAGAATATTCAAAATATTTTGAAAAAAGTTCTTGACATGATAATCTGATTTGATAATATGGTTGATGTCACGAAACAAAAGCAATCGACTTAAATGATTGGGAAGAAGCGGTTGTGAAGGTCTTGTGAAGCAGCTTGATAACTAAAAAGGTTATATGTTAAGATGTTTGAAGACAGTAAAAGTTATTGTCTGTAATTAGATTGCAGATTTGCTTAATAGCTTCATAAGAACCTCCTTTAATGGACAACAATCGAAATATGGAGTACCGACATCAAAAGATAGACAAATATCCACCGATAGGCTTAATCCAAAAGAGAAATGTGGAATACCGACATCAAGTGAAGACGCAATCTAATTACAGGCAATAGCAAAGGTTATTGTCCATGCAGAAGTTATTGATTTGGGGGTAACTTTTGCATAGGCAGTAACTCGTAAGTGAGTGCTGTCTCCCCTGCCTAGTTTGGGTTAGTAATAAGGCTAGGCGTTGTGCATTGCAAATGGGTTTGATATCCGAAGCTACTAGTCAAGTTTGTGATGCATTGCCATTACGATAACATGGAAGCGAAGCTTGGTCGTATCTTTGCGGCGGTTTTAATATAACGACCCCTTGGTAGTTGGAGGTAAAACT
>ULJR01017835.1_pt1 | contig 14341 bp, 10 predicted proteins | sample 1950951 | NCBI WGS metagenome assembly ULJR01 (sample SAMEA4835480, study PRJEB28245) | human gut metagenome | biome: gut microbiome; material: fecal sample | place: Denmark | collected 2008
GACTTTCAGTCATCTCACTCAGAATGTCCCACACTGCGGTAATCCCATGTGATGTATTTCTGTTTCAGCTTCTGGCGGTCGCCCAGACTTATGTTGTCCTGACTGACCACCTCCTGCGGCCATCCGTCATTGAAATAACTTATGTGGACATATGAGTTGTACACCCCGTCCGTAGTCACCTGACTGTCAAATTCGGTATCGAGACCTTTCCGAACATCCTTTGCGGCTTCCTCATCAGTGAAATACTCTATAAGATTTCCAAACAGCGCCTTTATGCCCTGGACAGTCACTTCAGAAGAGCCCTGGACTTCAGATGAACAATGATGATGTCGGGCCTGGGCAAATTTAACATATTACGAAAAAAAGATATTCTCAATAAATGAAAAAATCATACATTTGCCACTCATTAACAAAATGGCATGATGAAGAACCATAAATTATTCGGAGCTATCGCCTGCTCCGTCATCGCATTGACAATTTCGTCATGCGGGAAAGAAGACAAGATTGAACGGTTTCCAGAGGGAACGTCAATGATAAAGATGATGGATGAGGACAACGGAGGCACCACATTGGGCAATTCCAATGTCTATATGACATCTTCCGGAAACTTCAAGAGCAATAATCTGCCGATTCTCGACTGCGGGAAGAAGTGCGGAATAGGAGACATCGGTCTGCCGGATTTCACTAACATGGCGCCGGAAGTCGCTGTGATACCAGGACACGGCTACGTCATCTGCGATTCTGACAACGTCAAGGAATTCCCGTCGAGAAAAAAGGCAATCCGCGAAGATGCGCTCGTTTACAGGGTATATGTCGATTCATGGATCCAGACTGACGGAAAGAATGTCGGGGCCAATGTCTATTTCCTGCTGGGCAGTCCTCTGAAGCGCAGGCAGATGCCGGAAATGGACAGCGACCTCGGAACGCTCTCCTTCGACCTGGTCAGCCATAAGTCCAATTCAATCAGCGTAAAGTTGCCTTCGGAGGACATTGAGGTTATTTTCAATGACAGGACACCTCTGACCTGCTCCACCAAAGGTAGGACATTGACATTGGCATTGACAAGCGCCCCGATGTCATACGAGACCGGCACGTGGCCACTCAGCATCCGTAGCGGAAGGGTCTATACGAAGGCGACAGTCGCAATTGAGTAATTTGTTTGTCAGAAATACTTCTTTCAATGAATATGAGTGCATTGACCTTAAAGAAATTGACTTCAAGAAGATAGGCCTGAAGTCCGAGCCGCTCGTTCCGTCAAAGAAGGAATTCGTCCATCACATCCGATTTTAATATCGAATGGCCGATTATGGCAGATAATAAATAAAGTGATTTTTTTCTTGTAATTTAGGGGGGGGTGCATTATATTTGTGTCATATAAATCACTAACGACATGAAAAAGTTATTTTTATTCATCTGTGCCACATTGATGTTTTTCGGTTGTGGCAAGGAAGGGGCCGGGGACGAACTCATAATCGGCCCTGCACCTACAGGAAAGGTAACATGGGCCACTATTGTCAAGACGTATCCATTCCTGGACGGCTTTCCTGTATTTGACGGGGAAGTCGAGAATTGCCAGTACAAAGAGCTCGGCAGCATGAAGACATTGACCTTCTTCGACTACAAGTGCGACAAGTCCGTGTCGACCACCTATTACGCCAAGTTCATACCTGCAGGCTTCACCAAGAGCGAAGGTTCCGAAATCTACCGGAAGACGGCGGACAAGAAGAATTACATCTTCAGCGGCAGCTATGGCGGCGGCAGTTTCGGCTTAAGTTTCTCCGTTGACACCGAATAGGACATGAAAACGGGAATCATCACCTTCGCTTTGACGGCATTGGCCCTGTCGGCAGGTATCACGTCGCATGCTCAGACCGTCTCCGACAAGAAGGCAAAACGTCAGAAGGAAGAGGTTGTCAATGTCAGGGTATGGCTCAACAAGGGAGAGGACAAAGTCATTGACGGTTATCTCCGTTCGGCTCTTGTCAACCGCCCCGACAACATTGAAATAAGCCTTACCGCCGACGGCAAGAGGATGAGATATGTCAATGAAGACGTCGATTCCCTGCTTCTTGACGGTTCGGACAAATATGTGAAGAGACTGGTCAAGATGTACGGAGCATTGGGCGGCCCGGCAAAGGTCGAATGGGTGCGTGAGGAATACCGGGGCAAAGGCATTGACCTGTACTCTCTTTTCACTGTCGAAGCCGAAAGGACAGGAAGGAACATCACGGTCGTGAGACCGGTCCGCTCGTGGTACCTTAGCATTGCCGGGGACATGGCCATAATGGTCGGGTCTGATACCCGCAACAGCATCTTTGACAAGGCTGAGCCGTCGATGTCCGGGTCAATGCTGAACAAGTATTTCGGAAAGATATATGACTATCCGGAATTTGCCGCAAGGATACGGGAGGGCGAATTCAGCACGTTCATGGATGTCATCCATGCGTGGGAATCATCTTACGGAGGCACAGCTCTCCGCGTGGATGGGAAGCTCAAGGACGGGCAGGTCGGTGTCCAGGGAGGAATCGCCTCTTCCGACGCCAATAAGAACGTGGACTGGAAGCGTACCAAATCTGAGATAGTGTTCCCGAAATACACGAGGACAATCCAGGTCGGCGTCTCTCCTGTAATCGCGGAGTGGACAAAGGTGATGAAGCATGCCACTGACGGCTCCAAATCCTCATTCAAGATGGCTGTCCCTCCGGTAATGATATATTCGGACATCTGCTTCCTTGATTTCGGACGTTTCGGAAGCCTGGGCTGGTCAATAGGAGGCGAATACTCCCGCTACAGCTACAACTGGATGCTGGACAACGGCTATGGCGACAAACAACAGGACACGTACTGCAACAGAGTTGACATTGCGGCTGGTCTCAGTTACCACATAACACTCTGCAGCCGTCTCGAACTCTACGCGAGGGCGATGGTCGATGCCGGACTGATAGGAGAACATACCACTGACCACGAAAGCGGAGAGAAGGCCAGTTCCACATTCAACAAGATGGACACGAAGATGGGCATATTGGCCACTGCCGGACTCCGCTGGTACTTCTGCAACAAGGCCGGACTCTGGGTGGAGGGCGGCCATGACGCGGGCTACGTGTCGGCAGGATTGTCATTCAAGTTCTGATGAGGTGGCGGGACGAATTCTCGCCTGACTTCATAACGAATTTATATAATACAGCGTGAAATTCAGGACATTTTCTGTCCGCAATTCCACGCTGTATTAAAATATCGTCTGATTCACTTGAGGATCTTGAGTAATCAAGAGCCCAGTCTGTTTTAGAATCAGTTCGCCATCAGAACTTCTGCATAGTCGTTTGCTGAATTCGGCAAAGTGATATGGGATAGAGATTTCGTGTCGTTCCAAGCAAGATCATAGATTTGCATGCCATTGGATGTCTCCGAAACGTTCAGAAGAATGTGGCCAGGCTTTTCAGAATTCGACGTGGCGGATATTATCTGGCCGATTTTGCAGGTGTAAATGGCTTGGCCGATAGTTCCGTTTTCAGGATTGACCAGGCGGAACAGACTCAACCCTCCGTATGTGGCAATATAGCCGGCGTCACTGCCCGCCCTGAACGGAATCAATGATTCGGCTGCGATATCCTCCATTATGCGGAAGCCCTCTTTGTCCAGCATGACCGCAATCCAGTTGCCATCACCCTTGTTTGCAGAAAGAAGATATGAAGTGGATTCTTCCGTTCCGATGGACACTCCTGGATAGTTTCCGAAATATTCAGGCTTCAGGCCATCTGGCATGGCAAATGTCGGCTGCACAGGTCCAAGTGCGTCCGACTTTGTCATATAGTCGGCTCCGATTTCAATCGGCAATGTCTGCAAGGCGCAGATTCCATCATGACATACAACAGCCACGGCGGCATTTGACGGAGTCAGGAATAATGCCATGACATCAATAGCGAGAGTCTTGACCTCGCCGGTGAAGAAATCGACACATACGGCTGTCCGGTGCCCGTCCTTCCCAGAGATGCCACAAAGCCCATATGATCGCGGAACATTGATGACTGAATGGAGATTCTCAGGCAGTGCAACCTCAAGGGATTTCTGGCAGGCATTGTTCATGTCAAGCATGAATCCGTCAATTTTGCAGGACACATGGCTGACTCCATAGAGTCTCAATTCCTTCGGTGACTGTCCGTCCGTGATTCTCAATAATCCGATTCTCTGCAGCTTTCCCTCACGCATTACGCTGACTTCCACATCCGCTGCCGGATACCTATATGGAAGGACGGCGGTTATGCCGACTGGCGTCACATCTTGTTTCTTTGCATAGATACCGGACACCTTACCTACAGGAATAGTTGCGTCAACGGTCTTCCAAGTAAAAGTAAGCATGACATTGTCCGTCTGTTGGCAGCCTATGCCATGAAGATGAAAGGCATCGCCAGGCGAAAGTGTCTGCCCAGCCTCCTCAAGTCTTGCGTCCTGTATGAAAACGACATTATCTACAGGCTTGAATGCTTCTCTGTTGCAAGAACAGGCTGCCGTCATCACGGTAAGCCAAACAGCAAGTGTCTTACGTAGCTCCATTACAAATTATATTAGAAAGGTAATATACGTCCATTTCTCAAATTTGACATCCCACTTTGATATTCGCTGTTCAGGTTTCACACAAGATGATAGTGTCGAACCTTTTTCAACTTGAACGTGATGTTGACTTCCCACCCGTAGCCTTCGGCGATCTTGTAGATGTTGCTGATAGTGATGTCATCCTTCTTGAACCAGAGCTGTACGGTATTGCGGATGACGTTCAGCTTCTGCGCCAGCGCCTCGTTGGTAATGGCAGCCGACTTGTCGGGCACCATTGAGAATCAGTGGCTTTCTGATTGTGCTATTTTTCCTCTCGACAAGTTTCTGAAATACAATTCTTTCCATATATGCAACTACATTTTCTAGCATGTGTCTTATAGACAAAATTACACTTTTTAGCACATAAAACAACATATTGTGCTACATTTTCTTGCACTTAATTGTGCAGCATACTGTAATCAGTGCACTGCGCGCGAGAAGTGGATTATCAAACTTTAGCGCTTCTATTTTATAAAATATACTATATTTGTATCCGATAGGATGTAATTGTATCTCGAACACTCTATAGGAATGTTGTAGTCTCACTTAGATTCATTTCAAATAAAGCATTAGAATAATGACCTACGCGGAATTATTGGCGGACAATCAGCGCTTGCGGAAACGAATCATAGAATTAGAACAAGAGAATGCCAGACTTAAAGGGCAGTATGAGCCATTACTGCCCGAATCGAAGTCTCCGACGCTTGAAAGTCATAAGTCATTGACAGAAGAAGAGAAAGAAATTGAACTGCAACGGAGGGTAAATCTTTTTCGGTCATTGTTCCGAGGGCGAGAAGATGTATATGCCCAAAGATTTGTGACAAAAGACGGAAAAAGAGGTTATCAGCCAGTTTGTCGCAACCGCTGGTCGATTGAGTGCAAAGCACATAAATACAAATGTGAAGGATGTGCCCACAGAGAGTTGGTGCCATTGGATGATGCTATCATCAGACGCCATCTGCATAAAGGAGCAAAAGAAACTGACATCCTAGGCTTATACCCGATTATGGAGGACAACACCTGCTTCTTTCTTTGCGCAGATTTCGATGACAAGAACTGCCAGCATGGATATAAAGATGACGTATTGTCTTATGTCAGCGTATGTAAAGATTGGATGATTCCAGTTTATATAGAACGTTCACGTTCCGGAAATGGCGCCCACGCATGGATATTCTTCAGCGAGCCTGTTTCTGCGGCATTGGCACGAAAACTTGGATTTGCAATTCTTGGGTCGGCGATGGAGAGAAATATCCATCTGGACATGAAGTCCTATGACCGTTTCTTTCCAAATCAGGACTTTATACCAGCAGGCGGGTTTGGTAATCTTGTAGCCCTGCCGCTTCAAGGCGACGCCAAGCACAAAGGTAACAGTTTATTTGTTGACGAGAATTTTGAAGTCTACAGGAACCAATGGGCTATCCTGTCATCTGTCAGAAAGTTATCTAGAACTGAGGTATCGGCATTATTGGCTCAGCACAATAGTCGATTGGAACTTTCGTCCTCGTCGGACACCAAGCCATGGGAGATACCGCAACCTGATAAAATGTCGTTCGAAGATTTCAATGGCCCAATCAAACTGGTCCGGGCTAATGGAATATATGTGCCTTTGAAGTCGGTGTCAGCTAAAGTCATACGCTATCTCAAAGGGTTGGCCTCTTTTAAGAACCGCAAATATTATGAATTATTGAAGGCAAGAAAGCCATTATATAAAACACCTTCGTTAATCTCTTGTTATGAGATGATCGGCGATTATTTATGCTTGCCTCGCGGTTGTGAGGATACCGTGATTGATCTGATTCAAGGCAATTTTTCTGCATGGGATGAAGAGGATAAGACAAATCCAGGTCGCAAAATAGACGTGGAATTCGTTGGTCAATTGAGACCGGAGCAGGAAGACGCCGTTCAAAAGATGCTAGCTGAAAATAACGGCGTCCTTGCTGCGACCACTGCGTTCGGCAAAACCGTAGCCGCCATCGGCATGATTGCACGAAGGAAAGTGAACACATTGATATTGGTTCATTCCAGGGCGTTGCTGGAGCAATGGAAGAATGCATGCGAGCATTTTCTTGCCATAAATGAACCTGAGCCTGAAATAAGGGAAACACATAGACGAAATAAGTCTAATTCCTATATTGGTATTTTGGATGGAAGTCAGAATGATCTGCACGGAATCATTGACATTGCTGTCTTCAATTCTGCTCTGACAGATACTGGCGTAAAGCCGTTTGTAAGAGATTACGGAATGGTCATTGCCGATGAGTGTCACCATACGGCGGCACTGGGCTATGAGCGCGTACTGAAGTTTGTCAATGCAAAGTATGTGTATGGTCTCTCAGCCTCTCCAACACGACAGGACGGAATGACTCCGATTGTGTTTATGCAATGTGGTCCAATAAGATATCAGTTCAATGCTAAGACTCAGATGGCCAGACAATCTTTCTCACGAGTGCTGATTCCAAGATTCACTGCTTATCGGGCACTGGAGGAAAAGCCCGTATTACAGCACCTTGGCGATTTGGCTAAAGATCGGGCGCGTAATGAAATGATTGTCCATGATATTGTCAATGAGTTAAAGCAAGGCCGCACACCAATTGTCCTGACAAAACTGAAGGAACATATTCTTCTATTGGCTGATATGCTAAAACCTCACTGTAAGAATATCATCGTATTGATGGGAACAGTACCTGTCAAAGAGAGACGACTGGCAATGGAACGATTGGAAAGCATTCATCCAGATGAACCTATGGTCATAGTAGCGACAGGAAAATTCGTAGGTGAGGGTTTCAACTATCCTCGATTGGATACATTGTTTATCGCCCTGCCGGTGTCATACCCAAATATTGTTCAGCAATATACCGGTAGATTGCATCGTGATTATCAGGGCAAGACGGAAGTGCGCGTGTATGATTATATAGATATTCACGTGCCTACTTTAGCGAATATGTACGGCAGAAGATTGAAGTGTTATGCTCCGATAGGATATGCTCAGCAAGTTGATGATGCTCTAACATCCAATCCGCAGGATATCATATTCGGCCCATCGGATTACCTACAGGACTTGGTGTCCGATATAGAGAATGCGAAATCCTCGGTAGTGCTTTCATGCAACACCCTGCAGTATATGAAAGCGCCATTGGCTAAGGCGCTGCAAAGTCTTGGCTCTCGTGGCATTGACTGCATAATCACCATTCATAAAAATTCCGCACGGGACAATGATTTTATACAGTCAGGGATAAAAGTTGTACTGCGCTCTTCCAGACACATCCGCGCCGCAATTATAGACAGATCGATTCTATGGTTCGGCAGCATAGAGCTTGCCGGCAATCTACACCAGAGAGAGGACAGCGTCATGCGCGCCTTTATGCCAGAAGTGGCTTCTGAAATGCTGGGATATTTGATTGATGACGAATGAATCTTTCGCTCAAAATAAATCTCTTTTTATTTTGTCCGGTTAAACGCCAATCTACCGGACGAGTCGTTACTTCCGAATGTCACTCTCGCCGCGCATCATCTGAAAACAACAAAAAAAACGAGTCAGGTACGATATAACCTAACTCGCTTTGCGGGCTCTTGGCTCCGCGGCTATCAATCTTGTAAACTTCCGCCTGAAATCGTCGCTTACATCTCAAAATACAAATAAGTTTAAGCGAACTCTACCAAGCGCAACTTAAGCCTTAATACTCCTCCTCGTTAAAGAAATTTATCTATATTGATTATCAATATATTATGCGGAAAACAATGAAATTTGCACAAACAAACCGCACCGTCTGAGACGGTCTGAGGCGATGGGAGGAAATGGTGGACAAACAAACTATAAATGCTTTTAAATATTAATAAATGAAAGTCAGCACACAATATTTAACTATGTTATCTTGTTTCTTTAAGAGCTTCCTTTACTTATTTTGTGGTAGTAGTGGCATCTTATCAGTGTTTAGTCCCAGTCTTTTCAACCTCTGCCTGTCTGTTTCGTCTATTCGATTATACCGACAAAATTGGTTTATAAAGAAAAATAAAACATTTCGTGTAATAGGAGAGAATTGACTCAACTCTTTTTCATTTAATTCTCCTATACGAATATTATGCTGATATCTCATTGCGATCTCCTGCATAATCACAAACGAGGCTGGAGTATTCATTCGTTTACATACATTATCACTAATACCTATAAGTGTTTTTGCGCCTAATGATCCTGTGATACGGTCAATTATTGCCAAAATAAACCCGAAGTTCAGATTCCAGAAGATGTTCTGTGAAAGTTGGCTCACTTGCACTGGTGTTAAATTAGGATTCTTTTCAGCAATCCTCTTTTTGATAAAATTATCATAATCATCTTTTTTATTAGGTGTTTTACCAATACAAAAAATGACGAAATTATTCTCAAGTGAACATTACTTCCCTTCTCAAATAATTCTTCCAACATAGTACGACTAGAGCCTGCTCTATTACGCATAATACAGCCCATCACCTCGACTGTCTTTATACTTCTACGCAATTGAGCTGAAAGTCCGTAATCATCATCATCGTCAAGACTGTCATCCCTTAGCGGCTCTGTTTCTTCTAGCTCATCTTGTATCATCAATTGTTTTTTTCGTTCTTCTGCTACATTATGCTTTTTTTTTCCAATTTGTTGCTTTATAATATTTGGACGGAAAAACTCTAATTCTTCTTTATCAAGCGTTGCTGGACGAAACTCCTTAAACATTTCATCTGCTCGTTTGGAAATGTCCAATATCAGATTCTGGTCTTTACTGTGATGTACTAAGAAAATCGTAATATAAGCATTTTCGTTCTTGTGAAGATTGTCAAAAATATTATTTATTTCTTTAATAGCTGTATTATTCTTGTTAAATCTTTGATCACAATGTTCTGAAAAATACTTACCAACAAAGAAATAATAAAGATATGGATAGTCAAAATCATAGTTCCCTAACGATGTAACCTTGATTATCCCAGATCTCTTCAACTTTGTAATCATAGTCTCTCTAGAATCTGTCATATTGAAGTCTTTTTCATATTGTACAAAGAAATCATTGAACTGTTCTTGAGAAAGTGCAGCATTGTTATGGAATATTGTATAAGCCAATTCCGTAAGAAAATTCAAATAAGAATCGAGCTTATCATTTGTAACCTTTTCTTTCGTAAGAAACAAGATAATAAGTGCTTGATAATAATATCCTTGAGATGCTATATCTTCATTAATCCTGTTGTTAAGTGTTTCATAGTTACTCAACAATGTAAGTAAGAAAAATGGATATGCCGGCATCAAGCCATTACCAATTGTCTTTCCTAATGTTTGATTAATCGAATTTGTTCTTTCATCAATCTGAGCTAAATCATTATTTATGGAGTCTGCATCAGTATCTACGCGATCAGAAATACTAATCCATTTCCTAATAAGTTCATTTCTGAGCGAAGGCTTAAATTGCTTAATTCTACAACGGCAAAAATCAGCCACTAAATCCTCTTTACGATACATTTCAAGATCAAAGATAGTATCTACCACTAGAATTAGTTGCTTGAATTTGCCAAGACGTTTTAATGCAAGTTCTTTCTTGTGAGCCTTATGAAAATCATCTACTATTGGCACAATGTACTCTACATCAAATGCTGATAAATCTAATTCAGTTTCATATTGTTCTTTGAATAATTGACCAAGACGATATGCCAAATTGCCTTGCAGTAACTCTTCCTCATCCTTTAAATATATGGGGATGAAATTTCTTTCCCGCAGTTTTTGGATTAATACTTTTGCAAGGGTTGTTTTGCCAGATTGGTCATCTCCGGCAATAATCATTTTAGCGCCTATTGAAAATTTCCTTATAACATCATCAAAATTATAAATCTCTATTTGTCTTTCTCTTCATTATAGTACTCTAATTCTGGTGAAACAAAAATATCCTCCATCGTTAGTATTTCCTTGTTTTCATGAGCTTTCGTAAACAAAGATGCATCCTTGAGAAAGTTAATGTGCGTTTCAGTAAATTTTAGATCTTTCTGCCTTCCCATCTTTTCAATAAGAGGTTTTATCCCACTGCAAATGTCCATCCATGCAGTATCTTCACTATCAAATTCCGTTATAGGTTTCCCATCTGTAGGCAAAGCTAAATGTTTTTTCAGATTATCATTTTCCAGCCACATACAAGGGGAAAGAATAATTGGAACTACTGCTATGCTATGTGTTTTCTTCATATTAAAGGCTCGCATCATTTCTTTATTACATGCACTTGATGCGAGATAATGTGAAGATATAAACAAGCATATAATATCCCTATCAGCCAAATGCTCATCTATGCGTGCCCAAAAATCATCACCTGCTGTAATATTGCGATCATACCATATCTCTACATTATGTTTTTTACACAATGGTACTATAAAACGCATAAATGCTTCTACGTATTTTGCATCCGGATGACTATAGCTAATAAAGAGTTTAATCATAATATCTAAGACTTAAACGACTTATAACAAATTGCTTTACCAAATAAATGCGGAATTATATTTGCTATCTATTATTTTCTATTTTTAATCAGCTCCGACTCCAATAATTTAATACGTTGCTCCAGTTCTTCAATTGAAGGCAACTGCTTTTTAATATCATCGATTTGAACATTGCTGTAAGTTGCAACACCTATTGGTGTTGTAAGACCATCAAAAGACCATTGTACCTCTGTTCGGTTCATATCAGAACATATCAACAATCCGATTGTGGGATTATCATCTTCCGCTTTTAATAGGTTATTAACAGCATTTACATAAAAGTTCAATTTACCCAAAAATTCAGGTTGGAATGCAACTACTTTTAATTCGCAGACAATATATGCCTTTAAGTGGATATGATAAAAGAGCAAATCTATTTTACGACTCTTTCCTGCAACCACAATCTCTTTCTGTCGCCCAACAAAAGCAAAACCATTACCTAATTCGAGAAGAAAACGACTTAACTGATGGGCTAATGCATCCTCTAATTGAGCTTCATTAAATTTAGAAGGCAAGGTGATAAACCCAAAATCATAGTTTTCCTTCGTTATTTCTTGAGCGAGCTCTGCCTGAACAACCGGCAAATGCTCCGGGAAATTACTTACAGCTCCACCTTGTTTGTGAAATAAATCAGCTTTTATGCAATGAGTGAGATTACTCCTGCTTAAACCTTCATTTATGGTTTTTTGGATATAGAATATGGCTTCTTCGGTTGTTGTACAATTTTTGATTATCTCAATATGGTGTCTCCATGGCACAAAAGCAAAAAGAGGTGGGAAATCTATACCATTTATGCCATTGTCGTTAATTTCTTGACCAAGCTGGTCAAGTTTTGCATCATTCTCATTATTAAGCAAATATAATTCTTGACCAAGTTGGTCAAGTTTTTGATTTTCACTCGAGCTTAGAGCATTAGCATAGAAAAGATACCATCTTTTCATATACCAAATATTCGAAGTTGAGAACCCCTTTTCATCTGGGAATTCCGCTTGCAGGTCAAGACTTAATTGCTCAACAATTCCCGTCCCCCAACGCTCCTCAGCTTTTCTTTGAACAAGGTCACGTCCAAGCCGCCAATTCCATAACAATTTTTCGGAATTAACTTTTACCGCAGCTCTTATTTGAGACTTGCGATAAGTAGTCTTAAGTACATTAACCCATTCCACATATTCTTCCTCAATGTGAACATCATGTATTTTTACAACAAACGGTTCTTTTTCCATCTATTTAATCCTCCTTTTTGGACATGGTTAATTCTCTGAGCAAATTTACGAAAACCATAGGGCTTCTAAACTCATCCTTCTCCTCGTCAAATTTGTGCTGGATATAATTTAGTCCTGCATTAGCATATCCTTCAATCCGTTGGACAATAGCACTTATTGCTCCACGACATTGATCATCTGTCATTGTTTCCAAATCACTCCACTTGAACCCAAGTTTTTCATCTGATTCAGATAAGACAAGCATTAACACATAGTCGGAAATCTCCATTGGTTTCCACTGACTAATTGGAGCAAAATCTTTGGTCTCGCCCGAGCCCTTGATTGGATTACAAACGCCAAGATGATAACCAATCATAAAAGCGTACATATATGTCTGAAAAAATGGTCCGAACTTAATGTAGTCTCCACCATTTACCGAACCCTTATTGGAGATGGTCTCCATAAGATTATAATACTTTGCAAGATACTTCGGCTTTTTAATATCTAATTCTTGCCTAAATTCATTACCATTCATATGCGTTACTTATATTGATGGATTTTTGTTTCTAATTTCGTAGGGTCAGCTATTTCAGGTATCTGATTGACATAAAATGTTGTATTCTTTGCGACATTCTTATATTTAATTCAATTTATAAATAATAACCCCTAATATATTGCAAATATAGCAATTTTCCCAATAGGAATTGAGGGAATAACGATATATTTTACATCTTTAAACAACAAACAGTTAATGAATTATATATTGCCAGAACAAGAGTTATTTAAATACACTTCACCGATGACAACATACAAACATAGGCTTATCTTCTCCTATAACTTTTCTTCTAACTTTTCTTCTCATTTTGCTTCTTTACCGTCCCCATTGCAAACATCAAGCACCTCCTCCAATAGGCTTCTTCCTCCTCGTCAGGTCTGCGGCCATCCCAGCAAAGGTCGGAAGAGGAGTTGCCACCACCGGAAGAAATGGCAACAGGCGTTCCGTCTATAAGGGCATCGGCAATGGTAAATATCTTTGCGCGAAATAAAGGATTGGCAAGTTGGTCAAGGATTGTTTCTAATATAGATTTTAGTTTGTCATTATCTTCAGTAAGCGACTTGACATCATTTCGTAAGTTGAATAGTTCTCCGTAGTCCGCCAAAACATTGCGCTGGGCGGCTTTCACCTGCCGTGCCGCATCATTTTTGTATAGAGATTCTATCTTGCGAACAATCTCAGTTAATTGTTGAGCGATACGCCGGTTTTGGCGTTCAACCCATTTGTCCGTACCGAACATAGGCGGTTTCTCTGTGATTTGTGGTGCCGTGAAATCCACCTTGTGATTACTGAAAGGCTGGATAACTGAACGGGCATTGGCGGTATCTTTAGTCAGCTGCTCCAATTCCTGTTCTTTCGCATGGAGTTTATCGGATTTGTCTTCAAGTTTGGACTGATATTCAGAAATTTATTTCTGTATCTCGGACTTTCGGGACTCGTATTCTCTGAGTGCAATTTGACCGGAAGCCAAAGACTCGTCAATTTCTTCAAGTTGCGTTTGATAACTATAAATCTGAGCCTCCAATTTCAGTATCATTGTTTGAAGTCCCTTGACCACTTTCTTTGCCTGCTTTGTATCTTTGGTGAGTTTGCGGATATAATCACGTTTATAAAGGTGCTGCACATTACGGCCTTCAATACTGTCTCCACGTTCAAGACCGTATTTGCTGCCAACCTCTTCATATAGTGATGTATGCATCTCCCGAAGAATCTGACCATACTCATAACGGTTCTTGCCAAACTTGGCAGACCACATTACGCACTCACGACCACTTTTGGTGCGTTGCCCGACTAGAACAATCAAGGCGTGAATATGCGGACTGCTTTCGTCAAGATGCACTTGGAATCCGACAATGTTGTCCTGCCCGTACCGTTTGGCACACCAATCATAGACATCTTTTGCCCAATGTTCGATTTCCTCGCACCGATGCAAATGGCTGTTGTCGGCATCCTTTTCCAAATTGACGGTCTGATCGCCAAAAGCCATTTCCTGTTTTCCGCACTTTTTCGTGACTTT
>ULJR01017249.1_pt1 | contig 13267 bp, 10 predicted proteins | sample 1950951 | NCBI WGS metagenome assembly ULJR01 (sample SAMEA4835480, study PRJEB28245) | human gut metagenome | biome: gut microbiome; material: fecal sample | place: Denmark | collected 2008
AAACTTTCGCTATTTTCTTAATAATCAATTATTTAATTTTCATCGAACTCACGTTAAATAATAGGATTGTCTGCAATAGTCATTATTTGAAAGTAATCGAAAAATCAGATCATCAGCATTATCCGTCCCTCCGCCTTGACGAAAGTGTCCGGGTAACGCATCACCACGGCATAGACCTGCGCCGAAGTCACCGGCTGTCCGTCCTTACGGATGTGCAGCTGGTGCCGATTGATGATTTCCGCGATCTGTTCAGTCCTCAACCCGCCACCTCTCTCGGCAAGTACATAAAGTATGGCCTCCTCGATCTTCATGAGTCCAAAACTGTCCAGAAACTCTTCGGCAGAGTGACATTTTCCAGCCGCGAGGCCTCCTTGAAAAGCGGGGCAATCTCGGCCACGCGCCATCCGGCGATTCCGCAGCCAATCGGAGTGACAAGGAATGTCAATCCGGGATGAGTCCTTGCATATTCAGTAAAATCATCCACGTGGCGGCGGATGATGTCAAGGCTGCCATCCATAGTCGGGATTGCATAGCAGCGGCCAGTCATCCCGATGCCTTCACCCCACTTGGCACCAAACCTCTCAAAAGCAGTTCTTGCCGCGCCTCCGCAATGTAAGCCTTCTTTGTTGCTGCCGAACACGAACACCTCGCCATCCTTCAGCGCAGTGATCATAGCTGGTGTTACACGCCTTTGGTGGCCATCAGTCTTTTCTTCGGCATCATCCGTAAGCGGGCATAATGACCGCACCGCTTTCCCTTGGCTTCGGGCATAGGCAATCTCCCTCGCGGTACTTTTCCCGATGTAACCGCCAGGATTGACAATGAATATCTCATCGGCCATATCAATCTTCGCCAAATGCATATCATCCAGCATTTCCTTCACGCCGTCAGCCAAAACCTCGTTATCGCCACTGTGCCCGAAAAGCCCGACCGAAATCACTATATAACCTTTAAGGGTAAGTTCCTTCTGAACTCTCAAAAATTCATCTTTGAACCGTGTGCTTCCGCACAGGGTAATGACTTTGTATTTTCCTTGCATAGAGATTGTAAATGTTCTTTTCATATATGATGAGATGTCTATTATAGCCGAATTATAGCCGAAATCTAAAAAATACTTAATCCATTTTCGGTTATGCCGCTGAACTTGTTCACTATTGCGCTTAACCGCTTGATCTGGTTCAACATATTCAGAAGTGTTTGTCGCAAATATAACAATCAAAAGCGACAAAATCTGTCGCAATGAAGAGAAATGTACATCAAAATGATTCCGCTATGCCGCCAAAGGAGATTCAGGTCGAAAAATTGTCACTCAGGCCATGAGGAAGGACGTTCAATGATAGAAGTCACAAAGTGAATATTAGGTTGGAACACAAGACAGTTGTTTGGACATAGTTAGCGTTTCGTGCAGGAAAGGAGTTCCTGAGGTACCAAATGGACACGGGACAGCAGTTGGTACAGAAAATGGGTTCCTGGGGTACCAACGAGGCCTGGGACAGTGGTTGGTACAGGAAAACGCACTGTGGTGTACCAAAGGATGGCGAGACTGTTTGGTACCCGAGAATGCATTGTGGCTTGCCGACCTGGAAGAGATAACACAACTGGACAAACTTGCGATATTAAGCAGTTTGTCCATCGAAACGGCAATCCACCGGAGAAACTGTGCAATATCACCAGTTTGTCCAATTAATAGGGCTCTCACCGGACAAACATAAACGGTGGTTCGACTTCTCCGGTAAAAAGACATTCCGATGGACAAAATTTGATGCGAGACCGGAGTGTGGGAAGTCAATGGGTGGGGATAGGGCAAGTGTTGCGTAAGGCAGACAGCGGAACAAGGCGACAAAAAAAGAATTTTCAAATTTTGGTAACGTGCAAAATTTGAAAATTCTTTTTTTGTCGCCGCTGCGCATAATCATCGGTCATGAATGTCGCTTCGATGGTTGGTTAGCGTTGTCGAACCAGAAGCTCAGCGACGTGTCAATGAAACCTTTCACAAGACGCTTCGAAAGGCTCAGCGACCGAACTTATAGGCACAGTGGCCGAATGGTAAGCTAAGCGACCAGACGGACAGATCACTTACGCGAGACGCTTTTCGAGACGCTCGCGGATGGCGGCGATGAAGTCGGCGGAGTTCTTTACCTGAGGGGTCACGCCTTCCATTAGGTTGGCGAGATCCTTGGTCACGATGCCGGCGTTGAGGGTGTCGAAGCAGGCGGCCTCAATCTGGTCGGCATAGTTGACAAGCTCTGGAATGTTGTCCATCTCGCCTCTCTTGCGGAACGCGCCGCTCCACGCGAAGATCGTCGCGATCGGGTTCGTGGAGGTCTCCTCGCCTTGGAGGTGCTTGTAGTAGTGACGGGTCACGGTGCCGTGGGCTGCCTCGTACTCGTACTTGCCGTCAGGGCTGACGAGAACCGAAGTCATCATGGCAAGGGAACCGAATGCCGTGGAGACCATGTCGCTCATCACGTCACCGTCGTAGTTCTTGCAGGCCCAGATGAAACCACCCTCGCTGCGCATCACACGTGCGACCGCGTCATCAATAAGGGTGTAGAAGTACTCGATGCCGGCGGCCTCGAAAGCGTCCTTGTACTCTGCGAACACCTCCTCGAAAATCTCACGGAAACGTCCGTCGTACTTCTTGGCGATGGTGTCCTTGGTGGCGAACCAGATGCTCTGCTTGAGGTCAAGGGCGTACTTGAAGCAAGCGTGGGCGAAAGAACGGATGGAAGCGTCGGTGTTGTGCATTCCCTGGAGAACGCCGGGACCCTTGAAGGTGTGCACGATCTGCTCTTCCTTCTTGCCGCTCTCGCCTTCGAAGACGAGCTTGGCGACTCCCGGCTCCTCAACGCGGATGTCAACACTCTTGTAGACATCACCGTAGGCGTGACGGGCGATGGTGATAGGCTTCTTCCAGAACTTCACTGCCGGAGAGATGGAAGGGATGGTGATAGGTGTGCGGAACACCGTTCCGTCCAGCATCGAACGGATCGTTCCGTTCGGGCTCTTCCACATCTGATGCAGGTTGTACTCGGTCATACGCTTGGCGTTAGGAGTGATGGTGGCGCACTTCACGGCAACACCGTACTTCTTGGTGGCGTTGGCGGAGTCGATTGTCACCTGATCGCCGGTTTCGTCACGATGAACGAGGCCGAGGTCATAGTATTCTGTCTTCAGATCAACAAATGGAATGATAAGCTCATCCTTAATCATCTTCCACAGGATCCTTGTCATTTCATCACCATCCATCTCTACGAGAGGAGTGACCATCTGAATTTTTTTCATAACTGAATATTAAAAATTAAAGTGTTTTACGAATATGATTACCTGGGCACCTCAGGCTTGCAAGCCCCTGAAATGGACGCAAGCCTAAAGTGCGCGATTATGATTATTTGCTCTTCTGGGCGGCGTAGAAGTTCATCAGGCAACCGTCGGCGAGAATCTCCCTCTCGTCAGCGGTCAGATTCTGGAAGTAGAGATGAATGTCCTTCACACCTTCGGCGCTGATCACCTTGGCGTCAATCTCCTCCTTGCCCGAAAGGATGGCCTCACGGATGCCGGGAACATAGACGAAATCGCCGGCTACATATTCAAAAGGAGTCTCCTTTGAGATGGTGAAAGGAACGATGCCCCAGTTGATGCAGTTGCTGCGGTAACGCTTGGTGGCATATTCATAGCAGATGTTGGCGTCGCCGCCGAGCACCTTCTGGCAGGAAGCGGCCTGCTCGCGGGCTGAGCCGTCGCCAGGCTTGTTGGCGAACACGCATGAGCCGAACGAGGTGTCCTCCGGCTTGGCGCCAACCTTGGCGAGGGCGTCGAGAACGTGCTGAGGGGTCTTGCCGGCGCGGCGCTCAAGATCCTCCGCCTGGATGCGCTTGCTGATCCCGACATATTCAGGAACACGGCGAGAGAGAGCGAACTCGGAGAGTTTCAGCGGGTTGGAACGGTAGCTGGAAGTCTCGCCCGAAGGGATGAGCTCGTCGGTCGTGGTGACAGGGTCGTGGATGACAGCGGCGAGTTCGAGGAGCATGTTATCCTGCATCGGGTACATCTTAGGCCAGTCCTTGATATTCGGTCCGTAGCGGAGCTCGACGGTAGGGTCGGCCTTGCCGAATCCGTAGTAGATGCGGCTCTTGTAGATGCGGTCGTCGAAGGAATATGGCTTGTGCGTGTCTTCGTACTGGATGTCAGTGGCTGCCGTGATGACTCCACCGTTGGCGGCCGTGGCGGCGATAGAGCGCGCGTCCATCAGGCAGACAAGGGAGATCTGTCCCTGGCCAGGCTTCGAGCCCTCGCGGTTAGGGAAGTTGCGGGTGGTGTGACGGATCGAGAGTCCGTTGTTGGCAGGAACGTCACCGGCTCCGAAGCAAGGGCCGCAGAACGCCGGCTTGATCACAACACCGGCCTCAAGCAACTCCTCGGCAATGTGATTGCGGGTGGTCGCGAGATAGACAGGGGTTGACTGAGGGTAGGCTGACATCGTGAAGTAGTCGTTGCCGATGGTCTTGCCCTTCATGATCGCGGCGGCCTCGCTGAGGTTGTCGTAGGTACCTCCGGAGCAGCCGGCGATGATGGCCTGGTCCGCGAAAGCCTTGCCGTCCTTCACCTTGCTCTCAAGATCGATGGTGATCTTGTCGCCGAAACGCTTCTTGGCATCCTCCTCCACTTTCTTCAGGATTCCCTCAGGGTCAGCCTGGAACTCGTGGATAGTGTAGGCGTTGGAAGGATGGAACGGAAGGGCGATCATGGACTCCTGCTTGGAGAGGTCGATGCGGATCATCGCGTCGTAGTAAGCGATCTCGCCCGGCTGGAGTTCTTTGTAAGCCTCAGGACGCTCGTGCATCCTGTAATACTCCTCAACCTTCTCGTCGGTAACCCAGATAGAGCTCAGACAGGTGGTCTCGGTGGTCATCACGTCGATTCCGTTACGGAAGTCGGTAGGAAGGGAGGCCACGCCAGGGCCGGCGAACTCAAGCACCTTGTTCTTCACGAAACCGTTCTCGAACACGGCCTTGACGAGGGAGATAGCCACGTCGTGAGGGCCGACACCCTTCTTAGGCTTGCCTTCGAGCCAAACCAGAACAACCTCAGGAGCGTTGATGTCCCAAGTGTTGTGGAGGAGCTGCTTCACAAGCTCACCGCCACCTTCGCCCACACCCATGCAGCCGAGCGAGCCGTAGCGGGTGTGGCTGTCGGAACCGAGGATCATGCGGCCGCAACCGGCGAGAGCCTCACGGACATATTGATGAATAACCGCCTGGTTGGCAGGAACATAGATACCACCGTACTTCTTCGCGGCGGAGAGACCGAAGATATGGTCGTCCTCGTTGATGGTTCCACCGACAGCGCACAGAGAGTTGTGGCAGTTGGTCATCGCGTAAGGGATAGGGAACTTGTCAAGTCCGCTGGCGCGGGCTGTCTGGATAATTCCGACATAAGTGATGTCGTGTGAAGCCATCGCATCGAACTTGATGCGCATCTTCTTGCCTTTGCTTCCGTCCACATCGTGGGCACGGAGAATTCTGTAGGCGATAGTGTTTTCGCGGGCCTCATCGGCAGATGGCACTCCTGCGGCATCGTTGACGATAGTCTTGCCATTTTTCAGGTAAACGCCATTGGGAATCAATTCTACCATAATAAAATTAGTTTTGTGTTAATAAATTATTAGTTAGCAATTAATTATACTATTTATAAATATTGTCAGGGACAGCATGTCGGCGCTTCCGCCGGGCGAGATGTTCTCCCTGATGAAATCCTTGTTCAGAGATGACAATCCGCTCTCGCTGAAGTCCTCAAGAAGCCTTGCGGCCTCGGCTTCGGCGTGGGCGAGGCCCTCCGCTCCCCTCCTGTGGAGGATGTTGGTGTCGTCAAGGGTCGTCATTATGTGAAGCAGCGTCTTATGGCAGCGGAAAGGATCGCCTTCCAGCGAACGATAGTACGGCAGCCAGTCTACGAATAGTTCCGGATAGGCCGCGCGGGCGTTCTCCAGAGCGCCGACAGCCTTGAAGCTTCTCTTGGCCTCGGCTCCGTGCGTACCTCGGGCGGAAGGAATCTCCGACGCGACGCGGGACACAAGCTCCTTGAATGAGTATGCCTCCACAGCCCCCGTGGAGCAAGCCAGGCAGGAGGCCGCGGCGACTGACAGGCCGATGCAGAAGAGGGCTCCTTTGTGGGTATTCACTCCGCCGGTGGCCTTCAGCATCGCTTTTTCAGCCTCGATGCCGATCTCCTTTATCTTTGCCGGGTCAATGTCTTTGGCGGACTCCACAGCCAGTCTTGTCAGATAAGGTCTTAACGCTGAGATGCTTTTGGACATCAGCGCATAGTCCATGTCTTTGTGGGCACCGTTGTCCCGCCTGTCCACGAGTCCCGGTTTGGGGGTCGTGTCGAGTTCCAACCTCAACGCACGCTCGGCAAGGTCGGCGACCAAGTAAGGGACGGTGGATTTTGGAATATATTCCATCGCCTCCTTGAGGTTGCCTTTGTCAAGAGCACGCCTTAATGAGGTGGCACTGATCGGATTGCCGTTTTGTTCAAGTCTTGGAATCTCTACGAAGTTAGGCAATATCTCCGCCATCAGCTCGTTGTAGCGGCGGGTAAGCGCATCCTCCGGCTCGCTGCCGGCAAAACGCACCGTAACTCCAAGAGGCTGAGCGATGTGGTTCACAAACAGATCCAGATCAAGGGCAATCTGAGTGTCCGTGGCGTCGTCCAACTTCTTCAGGAAATATGTCGGGAATGTCGCCGCCGAGATGGCGTAGTCACTGCCCTCGCAGACAACCACATTGTCAAGCCCGGCGCAACCGGCCTCGATCATAGCCTTTCTTTCGACGTAAGGGAAACGCGACCTATCTTCCTTAACAACAATCACATAAAGATTGTCAACCTGCGATGCGGCCTGCTCAACCAGATAGCGATGTCCTTTAGTGAACGGATTGGCATTCATCACGATGGCCCCGTTCCGGCCCGGACGGGCGAGCGACTCCAAGTACTTCCTGTACTCCGGAAGCCCTCCCCTGCCGTTTTCCATCAGGATGGCGTTCGGCGAGGACGCGATCAAGGCGAAACCAAGGCTTTTGAATATTCCTTCGTTCTCCGGCTTCGTGAAAGCTTTGACCGATTCCCTGCCCTCCTCACGGGCGATGGCGATGAGGCGAGACACGAGAATATTCATAAGTCCCTCGCTGCGAGCGGATTCCGACACCGCGACGCACTTGATGACGTTGCCGTCCAGACCGCCGCCGGCAAGGATTTCGTCTCCATCCTCGTCGCGTGTCACCACCACATAGCGGTCCAGCTGAGCGAGTCTCAGTCCGTTGGCGGAGAGGAAAGCCTCAATCCGTCTGCGAACCGAGTTCAGAGACAGAGGAACCTCGCTTATGTAGTGTCGGCTATCGCACATAGGACTCGATCATTTCGTCAATCTTAGCAGTCAACTCGTCCATTGTATGAGTACGGTTACGCATACAATAGCAAGCATCGTTGCCACAAATCAGACACTTGCGCGGCTCCTGACCAATCTCCTTTCTGGAGACAGGAGCACCATCAGCATCAATCACATCCAAGTCAAAAAGACGGCCAAGAGGATGCGTGTCCTCAATCCGGCACGTCTCCTGTTTGGCCTCCTCGTTGGAGAGCGGAGTCACGAGATAGGCTTCATAGCCGGTAGGCAGGTCACGGAGCCGGAGACTCAGCGTCGAGCCTTCGAAAGCCGAGACCAGAGCCGTGACCGCGGCCTGGGCGACCACAAGCGATTGCAGATTACGCTTGACCTTACCCGGCATTATGACCGTGAGGCAGACCAGGGTCTTTCCAGGGTAACCTTTCAAAAGTTCCTTCTGGAAAGAAGCCCGTTCCTCACGACTTGCCAGCAATTGGTCAAGCGTAATCTCCATAAAAAACAGTCTTAGTCCTCGATGTTCATTATGACATCCATCACGGAGCCGTCACGGTTCATCACGACTCCCACGACCTTCTCTCCGAACGGAAGCGGATCAGGGACTCCGATGGACTTCAGAGCCAGTTCCTTGAGGTCATGGATGTCCACGATCTTCAGTCCGGCCTCCCTCAGACGCTCGGCGATCTCAGGACGGCGCGGGTTGACCGCGATGCCATATTCAGTGACTACAACATCGACTGTCGAGCCAGGGGTGATGAGAGTCGTGACCTCGTCCACAACGCAAGGGATGCGTCCACGCATAAGTGGGCAGACGATGATCGAGAGGGCTGAATCGGCGGCTGTGTCAGGGTGTCCTCCGACGGCTCCTCTGATGACTCCGTCACTGCCGACAAGCACGTTGACATTGAAGTTCACATCCACCTCAAGGGCAGAGAGAATCACGATGTCGAGATAGTGCACGGCTGATCCCGGCTCATCCGCGCTGGCATATTCATTGGCGGAGACTCCCTTGTGGAAAGGATCGTTCTTGATTGATTCGGCTGCCACCCTGTCGAAAGACTGCACGTCGATCAGGCGCTCGATGAGGCCTTCCTCGTGCATCTTGACCATGTGGGCGGTGATGCCGCCAAGCGCGAAGCTGGAGTGGATGCCGCGCTTGATCATTTCCTCACGAATATATTTGACAGCGGCCAGCGAGGCTCCGCCTGATCCAGTCTGGATCGAGAAGCCTTCCTTGAAATAGCCGCTGTTGACGATCACCTTCGCGGCGTTCATCGCAAGCAGGATGTCGCGAGGGTTCTTGGTGTCACGGATGGCTCCGGAAGAGATCTTGGAAGAGTCTCCGACCGAATCCACGAGTACAACGTAGTCCACATCATGCTCGGAAATCGAGTTCGGTGTGTTCGGATAGTCAACGAGATCGTCGGTGATTATCACCACCTTGTCAGCATACTGCGCGTCCGGCTTGGCGTAGCCGAGGGAGCCACAGATTGACTTGGCGTGCTCGGAACGGGAGTAACCGCTGGCGTTGCCGGCAGGGTCGCTGGAAGACGCGCCGAGGAACGCCACGTCGATGTGCAGGTCACCTTTCGCGATGGCGCTTCCACGTCCTCCGTGGCTGCGGAACACCACAGGCTCCTTCATCAGACCGTGTGAGATTTCCTTGGCAAGCTCGCCACGGAGCCCGGAGGTGGAGATCTTTGTGATCACTCCGTTCTTGATGTGGTCGATCAGCGGAGCGTGAACGTCTGAGAGGCTGGACGCGGCGAGATGGAGATTCTTGAATCCCATCTCGGCCAGTTTGCCAACGACCATGTTCACAACCTTGTCACCGCCTCTGAAATGGTGGTGGAAGGAGATTGTCATTCCGTCTTTCAGGCCGCTGAGCCTGATGGCATCCTCAAGTGTAACCACCTTGGACTGAACCTTCTGAAGATCCTTGCGGAATGTGGTGTTTTTCGGAGTCTCACCCGAGTACACCTTCTTGCCCATTGCGGCGGCAACCTTATCGACAAGCGCCGCCCTTTCCCTTATATTACTCATAAACTTCCTCCTTTGTTAATATGCCTGAAGCGATGGCGAGATCAATGGTGCGCTGAGCCCTGATGACAACAGGACGGTCAACCATCTTGCCGTTGACGGCGATGACACCCGAGCCGCGTTTCTCAGCCTCCTTGATGGCGGCGAGAATCTTCTTAGCTTTCTCGATGGCCTTCTCGGTCGGGGCGAACACCTCGTTCACGATCTGGATCTGACGAGGGTTGATGATGGACTTGCCGTCGAATCCGAGAGTCTTGATGAGCTCGACCTCCTTGCGGAATGTCTCCATGTCATCGAGGTTTGAATATACCGTGTCGAGAGCGTCGATCCCTGCGGCCCTGGCGGCCACCACGATGGTCTCGCGGGCATAGAGCAGCTCGGCTCCACCCGGGGTACGCTGGGTCTTGAGGTTGGCGCAATAGTCCTCGGCTCCGAGGGCGATGCCCATCATCCTCTTCGAGGCCTTGGCGATGGCGAAGGCGTTGCAGATGCCCTCGGCGCTTTCGATGGCGGCCATCATGCGGGTTCTGCCAAGGCATCCCAGTTCTTTCTCGACCTTCTCAATCTCCGCCTCCAGCTCGCGGACCTCGTCGGCGGTCTCGGTCTTCGGCATGCGGATCACCTGCACGCCGGCCTTCACGACAGCCTCAACGTCCTTGCGTCCGTAAGGTGTGCTGAGCGGATTGATGCGGACAACCATTTCGGTGTCGCCGTAGTCGATTGACTTCAGAGCGTTGTGGACGAGCAGACGCGCGGCGTCTTTCTCAGCCATGGTCACGGAGTCCTCCAGGTCGAGCATGATCGAGTCCGGCCCGTAGATGAAGGCATCCTGCATCATTCCGGGATTGTTGCCCGGAACGAACATCATTGTTCTTCTTAATCTTTCCATAATCGTAACTGATTATCGGAATAACCCGCGCACCTTCGGTCCCTGGCGCCACGACTTATTCCTCAACCTAAACTAAGCCCAAACATCTTTTCCTGTGGCGCGCACGGCGGCGGCGGTCACCCTGGCACGGATGGTGCAATCCCTGGCTCCCTTGTCAACCGCCTTGATGTCAGCGTCCTCCAGTCCGAATTCGGTAAGAGTTTCCTCAATGACCTGACGGATCTGCCTGCCGAACTGGGCGGCCACAGAACTGTCCAGGTCGATGTGCAGACCTTTCGTCTCGGCCGGGGCGATCTGGATCATGATGTCACCTGACTCCAGCGTTCCGGCTACAGCGTTCTTTACTTCCATAGCGAAATGTACGATAAAAAAGTCATTAGTGTCCCTGAACCCTCAGGGGCGTGTTAATAATTATGTGTCAATCTCAAATAAAACCCATCCGCCTCAACTACAAATCTTCACAATATCAGGAATATTCCGAAAAATCTATAACCTTTCCCGCGGACAGATCCTTACACCGCCAAAGGTATGACACTTTTTTCAGTTGACCAAATTTCCGCCGTACATTTTTCGAATATTTCCGCCTTCCACCCGCAAATACCACAGAGTCTACCCTAAGGCGGGACGGAGGATGTCGGCGATGGCGGCGGTTTCGATCAGGAAACCGTCGTGGCCGTAGGGGGTCTCGATCTGGTGGTAACGGGAGCCGGGGATCATCTCGGAGAGGGGACGCATGTCCTCTGGAGGGAACAGTTCGTCGGAAGACATGCAGACAAAGGTGCAGTCGGCCTTGATCTGAGAGAGGGCCTTGGCGACACCTCCTCTGCCACGACCAACGTTGTTACTGTCTACCTCGTCACAGACATAGAGATAGGAATAGGCGTCCCAGTCCTTGACGAACTTGGAGGTCTGGTGGCGATAGTAGGATCCCACCTTGCCGGCGAACACGGTGTCGTCGCTGTCCTCGTTCTGCTTGAAAAGGCCTTCCTCGCAGCGGTAGGTCAGCAGCGCGATGGCTCTGGCGGCCTTCAGACCCTCCATGCCGCCCTTAAGGTCACGATGCTCCTTGAAGGTCGGGTCGGCGAGAAGGGCGAGGCGGCTGGCGGCGTTGAATCCTGCGAGCCAGGGGGTCACGCGCGCGCCGGTGGCGATAAAGAATATCTTGCCGAACAGACCGGGACACATCTCGACCCACTCGAAGGACATGAAGCCGCCCATGGATGTTCCGATCAGAATGTCAATCCTTTCTATGCCAAGATGTTGTCTCAGTAGATCAAAGGCACGCACAGTGTCGCGGACGGTCACTTTCGGAAAATCGAAATAGTAGGGCCGGCCGGTCTTCGGGTTCGTGGACGCGGGACCGGACGAGCCGCAGGCTGAGCCTAACACATTGGCACAGATGACGAAATACTTCTGAGTGTCAATCAGTTTGCCGGGGCCGACAAGATTCGGCCACCAGCTGCCTTCCGGGTCGGAATCCGCGGTCAGGGCGTGGCAGAGCCAGACCACCTGCCGGTCACGGGAATATTCAGAAGGCGATGTGTGGTAGACTATCTCCAGATTGTCAATGCTCCCGCCCGACTCGAACCCGAAGGTTCCCTTATGCCTATAGATGTGCCTGATCATTATCTTTAAGTGGTGTGAATGAATATCCTTTCCGCCGCAGTTCCCTGATGAGTCCGGGGAGCTTGTCGTAGAATTTGTCCGTCCTGGACGGATCCGTTCCGAAATGGATCAGCATGATGTGGCCGTTCAGTCCGTCGGGATCCGTCCTTTCATATTCCCGGATCTTGCCGAGAATCTCCTTGCTGCTGAAGTAGCGGCTCATTCCCGGAGTGGTGTAGTCGCCGTTCGTGAGGGTTCCCGGAGTGTAGTTGATCACTTGAAGGCCGAGCTGGCGCGCCCAGGAGGAGATTGTAGCGTTGTAGTGCTCGTAGGGCGGGATGAAATACGGTGCGTCCGTGATGCCGAACTCCCGCAACACCTTATAGCTCTTGAACATGTCCTCCTCAAACTCCTGCCTTGTCACCAGCAGGGAGTCGCGCTTGCCCCACGGGGCGTAGAGAAGGTGGCCGTAGGAGTGGCTTCCGACGTAGTGTCCCTCGGCCACAAGCCTGCGCACCACATCGGGGTACAGCTCGAAGAACTCTCCGGTGAAGAAGAATCCGCCTTTGATGTTGTACTTCCGGAGCGTGGAGATGATTCTGTCCGCCCCGTCGGCCTTGTCAGCCGCCGTGAACACAAAGTCAATGTGCCTGACAGAAGGGTCGGTCCTTATTATTCCGCCATCCCGGTAGATGTTTCTGTCGGGGAGGACGGCGGCGCCGGACACCTTATTCTGAAGTTCCCTACCTTCACGCTGATAGTAGGAGAGAGGGAATGTCAGCGAAGCGGTGCCGTCCATTGTCGGCTCGTTGGTGGAGTAGTCGTGCGTGCTGTCGTGGTAGACCAGGTCGCCCGGCTGGAACTCCTCGTAGTTGACACCGCCGTCGGTGTGGATTCCAAGCAGGCCTCCGAATATGGTCGAGTAGACCGGGCCGTCAACCAGGCCGCCGGTCGTGTTGCCCATCTTGTACTTGATGATGAAAGAATGAGGCTGGGTCGGGAATGTTCCGCCTTTCGGCAGCTCCACGATCATGCTGACACCCCACGGGTTGCAGCCCAGAAGCCAGTCACGCAGAGAGCCTTCCATCTCCTGATAGGTCGTGTCGCCGGTCAGCTCACGGTAAAGGATGCACTGGGTCAGCATCGCCGTGGTCAGGTTGTTGGAACACCATATTCCCGGAATGCCGAACATGAACGGATGATCCTTCCCGCTCTCATAGACGCGCTGGATGCCCGAACGCATGTTCCTGATGAATTCCGCCGACACCTTGCCGCCGAAATTCCTCGCTATGCGGTAATGCCCCATATTCATAAAAGGATACCATTGGTAGTGG
>ULJR01006553.1_pt1 | contig 12876 bp, 11 predicted proteins | sample 1950951 | NCBI WGS metagenome assembly ULJR01 (sample SAMEA4835480, study PRJEB28245) | human gut metagenome | biome: gut microbiome; material: fecal sample | place: Denmark | collected 2008
GGGTCACGGAATATCTCCTCAAGGGCCTCACGCTCCATCCGGCGGAAGGCCGCTTCACCATATTCATTGAATATTTCGGTAATATTCTTGCCTTGCTTTTCCTCAATGTAGGAGTCCAGGTCTATCAGACGGTATTCCGGGAGCAGCGTCGCGAGGATCTTTCCGACGCTGCTCTTGCCGCAACCCATGAATCCTATGAGGGAGATGTCTTTCATATTGTCTTGATTGACAGCTGTTTCCTGATGGGTTCCTGACCCGGTGAAAAACTCTTATTTTATGAATATGTCAGCGCCTAGAACAGCGTCGGCTCGTCGATGTCGGTGATGTCCGGGATGTCGCCTGAACCGAGCAGGGTGGCGGCGCTGGTCTGGGCGTCATCGCCGCCGGTGGTCTCTTTCACATCAGGAATGTCCTGAACCTCAGGGGTGTCGGAGTCTTGATCCATTGGCTCGATGATGTCCAGCGGCTCGTCATCGATGTCGTCCTCCGGCTTGTGGAGAGGCTCGATGAACTTCACCTCCTTGAGGTCGTACTGATGACACTTCTTGCCCTTGGCGGCATAGCCCTTCTTGGCGATATATTCCTCAGCGTCAACGTTCTCAGGGTCACGGTGCTCGTACTTGCCGCCGAAGATCACCTGGAACTGAGGATGCTTGTCCTCGGACAGGGCCACGAGGTAGGACTTTGAACCCGGAGCGATGAACGACAGCGGAGTGTTGTCGCTGAGGATGAAACTGAACCTCTTGACGTAGAAGGCTTTGGAGGCTCCGTCGTAGTAGAGGGCGGTGTAGGTCTTGTTCGGGTCGAACTTCTCTATGCTGATGACATCGCCCTGATAGCGGTTCGAGACATCGAACGAGGTCGTGTAGAATGTGCCGTCCTTGAAGATGGCCAGAACCTTGTCCTCCGGGCCGAACTCACCGAGGTACTGTCCTCGCTGCTCGTCGTTAAGCTTCTGGATGTCAGAGTCGTACCAGATGTCCTTTCCGCCGATCGTGGAGACACCCTTGGACTTAAGCTGGATCCGCGCGATAGGGTTCTTGGACACCAGGTTGCCCCTGGAGGCCTTGCCCTTGATCGCAAGGGTGGAGAAATCATATTCCATCTGCGTCTTTTTCAGCTTCGGACGCGGACGCAGGTATATTCGTACAGATTCAGCCTCGCCGTTGTGGTTGACGCTGAACCAGAGGATCTTTGAGCCTTCCTCGCCGGTTGTGATGTCGTAGTCCTTGTCCCTCGTGACGCTGGTGATCGCGAACCTCTTGGCGTAGGAGACGCTGCTCTTGCCCTCGCGGTAGATGACGTTGTAGATGGTTCTGCCATCGCCTCTGTTGAACACTCCGACGTAGAGCAAGTCCTTCCAGAAGAAGGCCTTGTCCGTGACCTTGGTGATGCGGTACTTGCCGTCCTTGCCGATCACGATGACCTCCGAGAGGTCGGAGCAGTCGCAGACATAGACACCGTTGTCGTCCTTCTTCATGTTGATGCCCACGAAACCCTCCTCGTAGTTGGCGTAGAGCTTGGCGTTGTTGCTGACCACCTTGGTGACGGCGATGCTCTCGAAGGCGGTGATCTCGGTCTGGCGGACGAAAGGCTTGCCGTATTTGGCCCCCAGCATCCGGAACCAGTCGATAGTGTACCGGGTGATGTTCTCGATGTTGTCCTTGACGGTCTGCATCTCCGCCTCGATGGCGGCGATCTTCTCGTCGATGGCCTTGGTGTCGAACTTGGAGATCTTGCGGACAGGCTTCTCGACAAGTTTCTCGATGTCCTCCATCAGGATCTCGCGGCGGAGAATGTCCTGATAGGTCTTCATCTCGGCGAACACATCCTCCAGCTGTCGCTCCCAGCTGCTCTGGTTCTGCTCCAGTATCTTGTAGACCTTGTTCTCGAAGAATATCCTTTCGAGGGAGGTGTAGTGCCACTGGTCCTCAAGCTCCGCGAGCCTGATGTCAAGCTGCCACTTTAGAAGATCCCTCGTGTGGTTCGTGTCGTAGATCAGTATGTCCTTGACAGAGAGGAACTGAGGCTTGTTGTCCACGATGACGCAGGCGTTCGGGGCGATGTTGCACTCGCAGTCCGTGAACGCGTAGAGGGCGTCGATGGTCTTGTCCGGGGACACGTCGTTCGGAAGATGGATGAGGATCTCGACCTTCTCCGTGGTCATGTCCTCAATCTTCTTGATCTTGATCTTGCCCTTGTCCTTGGCCTTCAGGATGGAGTCGATGAGGACGTGGGATGTCTTTCCGTAGGGGATCTCGGTCACCGCGACGGTGTTCTTGTCGATTTTCTCGATCCTGGCGCGCACCTTCACGCTTCCGCCCCTCGCTCCGTCCTTGTAGTTGCTGCAGTCCGCCGAGCCGCCGGTAGGGAAGTCCGGGTAGATCGTGAAGTCCTCGCCCTGGAGAATCTTGATCGATGCGTCGATCAGCTCGTTGAAGTTGTGCGGCAGAATCTTGGAGGCCATGCCGACGGCGATTCCCTCGGTACCCTGTGCGAGAAGCAGCGGGAAGCGTACCGGCAGTTCGGTCGGCTCCTGGTTGCGCCCGTCGTAGGATGTCATCCAATTGGTGATCTTCGGATCGAAGACGACCTCCTTGGCGAACTTGCTCAGGCGGGCCTCGATGTAACGGGGAGCCGCGTTGCTGTCGCCGGTCAGAATGTTACCCCAGTTACCCTGGCAGTCGATCAGAAGTCCTTTCTGGCCAAGCTGCACAAGGGCTCCTAGAATGGACTGGTCGCCGTGAGGGTGGTACTGCATCGCCTGGCCGACGATGTTTGCAACCTTGGTGTAGCTTCCGTCATCCATCCTGAACATCGCGTGCAGCACACGCCTCTGTACCGGCTTCAGTCCGTCAACGATGTGAGGCACAGCCCTTTGTAGAATGACGTAGGAGGAATAGTCCAGGAACCAGTCCTTGAACATTCCAGAAAGCTTGTACTTCTTGCTGTCGGAACTCAGCAACTTGTCGTATTTTCCTGAAGATTTAGCCGTTGTCTCGTCGATCGGCGCCTCGTTCAGTTCCTCGTCCCCGCTGCCTCCCTCCGGAGTCTCTATGTCATCCCACTCGTCGTGTGCCATGCTATAATATTCCTTTAATTATTATTCCTCGTAGCCGTACCTGCGGAGTTCCTTGCGGTTCTCCCTCCAGTCCGGATTGACTTTCACGAACAGCTGAAGGAAGACTTTTTTCTGGAAGAAGTCCTCCATCTCCAGCCTGGCCTCCATGCCGGTCTTCTTGAGAGCCGCCCCGCCCTTGCCGATGATGATGCCCTTCTGGGAGTCACGCATCACGTTGATGACGGCGCTGATCTCGTACCTGTCCCTACCTTCCTTGAAGGCCTCCACAACCACCTCGCAGCTGTACGGAACCTCCTGGCTGTAGTTCTCCAGGATCTTCTCCCTGATGATCTCGGAGGCGAAGAAACGAAGGTTCCTGTCGGTGAACTGATCCTTGTCGAACCACGGCGGGGCGACAGGAAGCCTGCTCATCACGGCGTTCAGCACACTCTCAAGGTTGAACCTCTCCTTGGCCGACACCGGAATGACCAGCGCGCCCGGAATCTGCTCCTGCCAGTAGGCGATCAGGTCGGTCACCTTCTTCTGCTCGCTGATGTCGATCTTGTTGATCACGACCACCACAGGGCAGTCCAGTTTCTGGAGTTTCTGAATATATTCACTGTTCTTGTCGCTCTTTTCAACCACGTCCGTCACGTAGAGGATGATGTCGGCGTCGCCGATGGCGGCGTCCACGAACCTCATCATGTCCTCCTGCAGACGGTAGTTCGGCTTGAGCATGCCGGGAGTGTCCGAGTAGACGATCTGGCAGTCGTCGGTGTTGACGATGCCCATGATCCTGTGCCTGGTGGTCTGCGCCTTCGCCGTGACGATGGACAGTTTCTCTCCTACCAGGGCATTCATAAGCGTGGATTTGCCAACATTCGGATTACCGATGATGTTGACAAATCCAGCTCTGTGTTCAGTGTGTTTGTCCGGACTAGACATAGGCCCCCATCTTGAGGACATTGACTTCGCCCTCGCTGAGGTATCTCCACTCGCCCTTCTTGAGGCCCTTCTTCGTGAGGCCGGCGAAGTAGACCCTGTCGAGAGCCTTCACGTCGTAACCCAGTGATTCAAAGATCCTTCTTACGATCCTGTTCTTGCCGGAGTGGATCTCGATGCCGAGACGTCTGTGGTCCTCGGCGTCGATATATTCAAGCTCATCGGCCTTGATGTTGCCGTCGTTGAGGTCAAGTCCCACCGTGAGGATCTTCTCCTTGTCGGCCTCCTCAAGCGGTTTGTCGAGGATGACCTGGTAGATTTTCTTCTTGTTGTAGGAAGGGTGGGTGAGCTGCTCGGCGATCTCGCCGTCGTTGGTGAACATCAGCACACCGGTGGTGTTCTTGTCGAGCCTTCCGACAGGGAACACCCTCAGTTTGCATCCCCTGAGAAGATCCATGACGGTCTTCTCGGCGTGAGGGTCGCTGGCGCTGGTGACAAAGCCCTTCGGCTTGTTCATCACGATGTAGACCTTCTCCTCGCCCTTGAGCCTCTCGCCATTGAAGCGGACATCGTCGTTGAGGACGTTGACCTTCGTTCCAAGCTCGGTCACAACCTCTCCGTTGACGGTCACGACACCGGCCTGGATGAAGTTGTCAGCCTCGCGGCGTGAGCACACTCCGGAATTGGCGATGTACTTGTTCAGACGTATCTCTTCCTTGATAGGTGTAGGAACGTTGTCGTTGTCGGAAAAAGCCGCGTCAACCTGTGGCTTCCTTGAAAGCATCTGGTTGATTCCGGCCTCGTCAGCCTCGGTGAAATGCGGCTCGTCCTTGCGTCCGAACTTCTTCGGACCCTGGTGGCCGGCGCCTCTGCCGGCTGAGAAACCTCCCTGCTTAGGGCCGAATCCGTGGACGCCGGCCGGTTTCCTTGAATATGACGGCCTTCTCTCGCCGCCTTCCTGGCTGCTGCCGTAACTTCTTCTCTGTCCGTAGGATGGACGACCCTCGCCGAATGAAGGACGGCTCTGTCCATAGGATGATCTTCTCTCCTCTCCACCTTCGGCGTTGTTGCCATAGCTTCTGCGCTGTCCGTAAGACGGCCTGTCCCCGTATGACGGGCGACCCTCACCAAAGGAAGGACGGCCATAGGATGACCTTCTCTCGCCTCCGTCATAGCTGTTGTTGCCGTAGCTTCTGCGCTGTCCGTAGGACGGTCTGTCGCCGTAGGACGGACGGCTCTGTCCGTAGGATGAAGTCCTTCTCTCACCGCCATCGGCACTCTCTCCGTAGCTTCTGCGCTGGCCATAGCCACCGCTGCGGTCTCCATAGCTTCTGCGGTCTGATGAATATCCTCCTCTTCCGCTACCGCCGCGACTCTGATAGCCACCGCGCTGGCCGTAGCCGCCGCTGTGATTGTCGCTGGAGTAACTCCTGTGACTGTCGAAAGACTTGTACTCTCCGTCAGCGGAGGATGAAGCGGCAGGCGCTACCTTCCTTCTCGGCCTTAGTTTCCTGCCTTCTGATGAATAACCTGTCTTTGATCCTTCAGAAGCGTAATCCCTACGCTCCTCGTGGTTTTCTTGACCACCATTGAAATTTTCTTCCATAATGTTTGTGGCTCACGCCATTAATTAAAAATAAATAAGTAAAAAGTTTTTCTATTGTAATTTGAAAACGTATGTTATCGTTCCTTGCTGGAGCGCCGGTGCGTCAGCGCTCTGGTTGAAGTGTGTCTGCAAGGCCGCGGCCCTTGCAGCCGCCCAGAGTTTGGAGTTGTTCACTGTCGTTCCCTGTCCTCCGGGGACGGCCTTTGTCACATTACCGTAGTTGTCAACCCAGATGTCCACCACGACGGTGCCGTAGTCCTGCTCTGAATATGCCGGCCTTGGAATCGCCCCGAGCGTGTTCCTTCCTTTCAGCCTCGCGTTAGGTGTCCCTTCGGCCTTCCCGCTGGATGTGTTCCCCTTTGAATGTCCGGCCTTAAACTCGTTCTTCGGGTCGGAAGCACCGTGAGGCGCGTTCGAGGAGTCCTTCTTGCTCATCCCCGGGAAGAGGGCGTTCTTGTTGATCTCCTCTTTCTGGACAGGTGTCTCCACATCGCCGAAATCGTCCGGCTTAGCCTCGGCGGTCTTGTTCGCCTTCTCGGACCGGTAAGGCGACTCGCTTCTTTGTATCAGTTCCACCGGCTTGGTCTTGTCGATCTCCTCGGCCTGTGGCTGCCGTCCTCTGTTCTGTCTCCTGACAGGCTGCGGCTCGTCCTCGCTGAAATCCACGAGAAATGTCTGCTCTTGTGGCGGAGGGTAGATGTACTTCATCCCCGTGAACACGCATAGCAGGCAGGCAAGCACATGAACCGTGACCGTGAGAACGATCCCGGTCACCGTGGAGACCTTGGCCTCTTTCTGTCTGTCACGAAGGTACGGTTTCATCATTCCGGCTGCGTGGCTAGGATTACCTTGTAGTGGTTACGCTTCGCGATGTTCATCAGCGAAACCACCTCCTTGATCGGCACGCTCTCGTCAGAGTAGATGGAGAATGTCGGATCCTCTTCTGTCTGAAGCAGATCGACCAGGTCGTCCTCCAACTCGGAGTACTGCACCGGTGTCTCACTTCCGTTCAGGTGGTAGGTGTAGGTGTCGTCGCCCCAATCCTTGATCGAGACGGTGACGGTAGGCTTGGCTGAGACCTGCCCCGTGCTCTTGGGGAGCAGGAGCTTCAGCGCGTTCGGATTGACCAGTGTCGAGGTGATCAGAAAGAAGATCAGCAACAGGAACACCAAGTCAGTCATCGAAGACATCGCTGTGTCCGACAAGACCTTTGTGGTTCTCTTGAATGCCATGGACTATCTCTCCTCCCCGTTGTCTGCAGGCTCGTGCAGAAGATCCATGAAGTCGATGGTCGCGTTCTCCATCATGAACATAAGGTTGGAGATCTGGGCGACCAGATAGTTGTAGCCGAAGTAGGCGAGAATACCGACGATAAGACCGCCGACAGTGGTGATCATCGCGGTGTAGATGCCGCTTGACAGCAGCGTGATGTCGATGTTGTTGCCGGCGTTGGCCATGTTGAAGAAGGCCTGCACCATGCCGAGCACGGTTCCGAGGAATCCGATCATCGGCGCTCCACCGGCGATGGTGGCGAGCATCGGAAGACCCTTCTCAAGCCTTGCGATCTCTACGTTACCCATGTTCTCGACGGAAGTCTGGATGTCAGCGAGAGGCCTGCCGATGCGCTCGATTCCCTTCTCCACGAGGCGGGCCACCGGGGAGTCGTACTTCTGGCAGAGCGAGACAGCCGACTTCACCTTTCCTTCATGAATATAGTCGCGGATGTCCCTCATGAAGTTTTTGTCGACCTGTCCAGACTTGTGGATCATCCACCATTTCTTTCCGAATATGTAGATGGCGATCACTGACAGTATCGCCAGTACGATCATCAGCCAGCCACCCTTTGTGGCCATCTCGATAAGGGAAAACGACTGCTCGACCTGCTGTGGAGCAAGATCGGCAACAGGTGCGGCTGCCTGTGCCATTTCATCAGCCATCCCGGCTGCCGCTGAATCCAGGCCAACGGCCTGCAAAACTTGGAACAACATAATTATTACGTACGTTTTTATTGTTTTCAAAATCTCAGGCGTGCCTAACTGCACATTTCACGCCACTAAACCACAAAGGTACGCAAAAATATTCAATACTCGTGACAAAAAGTGCAGTGTCTCAAGCCGCGGATCAGTCGATGCGGAACGCTTCGATCTCTTTGTTGAGGGTGTCCAGGATCTCCATCTTGGTGTTCAGGAGGTCGTCGGAGATGTCAACCTTGTAGTAGTGAGGGTTGATCAGGCGTCGTTCGGATGGGCTGAAGTGCGAGAGGACGTTGTTGTAGAAGGCTTTCTTCTCCGTCAGCGTATGGCTTCCGGCGCAGATCCTGCCGTTTCTTATGACCTGATGCTGAAGGGTTCTCCAGGAATATTCACCGGCCTGGAAGATCTTGTACTTGTAGCGGTCCTGCTCGTCGTAGATCGTGAAGGTCTCGCCGGATTCGATCCTTCGGGAGAGGGTGTCCCCGCGAAGGCAGGTGACGTCGGCTTTGTAGATCTCTCCGAGATCCGGGTCTTTCTTCGTGATTCTGTAGGTGATCTGGAAGCCTGGGTTGATCAGTTTGATCCTGTCCTCGGAGCGCTTCAGAACCGGCTGGCCGTCGATCTGGACCAGTTTGTAGACGTTGCCGAAGCAAGGGGCGGCCTTGCTTGTGGCGATCGCGTCACCGACACCGTAGCAGTCAATGCGCGCTCCCTGGCGCTCAAGATCCGAGATGAGATACTCGTCAAGAGAGTTGGTGGCGAAGATCTTGCAGCCCGTAAGTCCGTGGTTGTCAAGGATCCTGCGGACTTTGACGGAGAGGTAGGCGAGGTCGCCGCTGTCGAGTCGCACGCCGTAGCCGTAGGGATATTCATTGTCGATGCCGCATTCCTTGAAGGAGCGGATGGCGTTGAGGATTCCGCATTTGAGGGTGTCGTAGGTGTCGATCAGGAGGATCAGGTTCTCGCCGCGATGGGTGTTGATGTAGTCTTTGAAGGCCTTGTGCTCGCCTTCGACCGTGCTGCCGTAGGCGGTGACGAAGCTGTGGGCCATCGTGCCTGTGGAAGGGACTCCGTTAAGGACTCCGGTGAGGATGTTGGAGGTGCTGGCGCAGCCGGCGATGATGGCCGCCTTGGCTCCGTAGGTGGCAGCCCACGGGCCGTGCGCCCTTCGGGATCCGAATTCGCTGACCGGGCGGTTGGTGGCGCGGCAGACCCTTGAGGCCTTGGTCGCCACAGCCATCTGATGGTTCATGATGCAGAGGAGCGGAGTCTCCAGAATCTGTGCTTCGATCAGCGGAGCCTCCACCGTGATGATCGGCTGGTTGGGGAAGGCGATCTCGCCCTCGCGCATCGCGTAGACGTTGCCGGTGAACTTCAAGGTGGAGAGGTACTGGCGGAATCCGGCATATTCCTCTCCAGGGAGAAACCTTTCGTAGAATTCCGGTTCCGCCTTGCCGAGGTTCATGATGCATTCGATGGCTTCCTGTGTGCCGCTCACCACAGCCCAGTTGTTGTTCTCCGGTGCTTTTCTGTAGAACATGTTGAAGACCGCGATGGTGTCCTTCCTGCCGGTTTCGTAGAAGGATTTGCCCATCGTGTACTGGTACTTGTCTGAGCAGTAGGCGAAGTCTTTGATGTCGATTCCGTTGTTTGATTCCATTTCCTATGTGTTTTGGCCGTGGCCTTTTGTTGTCTGTTGTGGTGGTTATTGCCTGCCGTGGCGGATGCCGTCCTCCTCAAGAACGATGTCGAGGATCCGTTTGGCGGAGGTGTTGTCGCCTGAGGTGACAAGCTCGATGCGAGGTTCGCTTGGAGCGCTGCCCTTTCCTGTCGCCGGGCCAGCCGGTGTGGCCGCCTCTGAAAGCGGCAGCCCTTCCTCTCTCATCACATCGACGAGGTGCCTTGCCACCGCCGGCGCCGGATCGATGATGCGCACGTCCGGCCCCGCTACCCTCTGGATAACGTTCCGGAGGAAAGGGTAGTGCGTGCATCCCAGCACGATTCTGTCCGCCCCTGCGTCCAGAAGCGGCCTGAGGCTTCTCCTGACAGTCTCCTCAGCCACCGGTCCGTCCAGGATCCCTGCCTCGACAAGTTCCACGAATCCTTGCCCGACATGTTCCACGATCCTGACATCGTCTTCGTAGATCCCTTTGGTAGTGAGGTATTTGGATCCCTTGAGCGTGCCTGCCGTGGCCAGCACGCCGATCACGCCGGTCTGCGAGCTCAGCGCCGCCGGTTTGACAGCAGGCTCCATCCCGATGAAGCGGACGGGATATTCATTCCTCAGGGTCGTGATCGCCGCCGCCGTGGCCGTGTTGCATGCCACCACGATGATCCGCGCGCCCCGCGAGAGAAGGAATTCCGTGATCGCCCTGCTGCGATCCTGGATGAACGGCAGCGACTTTTCCCCGTACGGACAGTTGGCGTTGTCGGCGTAGTAGACATAACTTTCCTCCGGAAGAAGCTTTATGATCTCCCGGAGCACGGACAGCCCGCCGGATCCTGAATCGAAAATGCCGATCATCGTCCTCTACATAAATTTAAATCAAAGATACAACAAAGAAATGAAAAATGAATATCTTTGTGAGGTTGTGCCCGGGATGCGGGTGCGGTATTCCTGAAAAATGACGAATATGAGTCCAATAAATATGATAGGGCGCGCGGTTCTGGTGGCTGCGCTGGCGCTGGGACTTCTCGGGTGCGAGAAGACCAAGACTGACAATAACAAAACAGGCACTCCTTCTCCTGTGATCGCCAAGGCGGATCAGTATGCGATCGATGTGCTTGGGACGTACTATCTCTGGAATGATGAGATTAAGAAGGATCTTGTCAGACTTTCTCCGGACACTTGCCGGATGCCGATGGAGGTCGTGAAGAGCATCCGCTACCACGAGGGCGGCAAGGAGGTTGACAAGTGGACGATGCTTACCGATGACCTGCTGTCGTTCAAGAAATCCATCCAGGGTCAAGGCCTTACCTATGGCTATGATCTACAGCTTGGAAAGTTCAGTGACAGGGCCGGAGAGTACTTCCTCGTGGTGAGCTATGTCTGCAAGGACGGGCCTGCCATGAACGCCGGGCTGAAGCGCGGCGATGTCATCATAACCCTTGACGGCAAACCTATCACGAAGGACAATGTCTACAACGCCTTCAACACTTACTCGGTCGCCCTGGGCGTGACGAATGTGGAGGGCGACCACATCTCGGGCAAGGTCAGGACTGTCAGGCTCAAGGCGGTGGACATGTACGAGGATCCGATCCTGGTGACGGAGACCTTCGAGTTCGGTGGCAGAAAAGTCGGCTACCTTGTCTATAATGGTTTCGACCTGAAGTCCTCCGAGGCTCTCCCGGAAGTGTTCAGGGAGTTTAAGTCCAAGAATATCGACGAGCTCATCATCGACCTTCGGTACAATGGCGGCGGCTACGCCTTCACGGAGAACATCCTTGCGTCGATGATCGCGCCTCAGGCCAATGTCCTGGCCGGGGACGTGTTCCAGACGGAGGTATACAATTCCATTCTGGCGGATGTCTGGAAGCAGCAGGGTGAGGACACGAAATCGCGTTTCTCGACAAGGCACAAGCTGAGCAGCCAGGACATCGAGGTGGATGTTTCCGACGCCAATCCGGGACTTTCCAAGGTCTACGCCATCGTGTCCGGAGGCACAGCCTCGGCCTCGGAGGGCTTGATTGTCGGCCTGATGCCTTACATGGACGTTACGCTGGTCGGTACTCGGACCCACGGGAAGTACTGCGCCGGTATTCTGCTGGCCCCCAAGGACTTCTATACCAGCCGTTACGATTACACCCTGATCAGGGACTGGGGAATGTACGTGATGATCAGCAAGTTCGCTGACTGCAACGGCAACAATGCCTCCATCCCGGACGGCATTCCGGTGGATTTGGAGGCGAAGGACAATCCGTTGGACGGCTACCAGTTGGGAGACGAGAACGAGACGATGCTCCGCGCCGCCCTTCAGGCCGCCGGCAAGACCTATCCTAAGTCCGCGTCTGTGACTCGTTCATATTCAAAGGCCATCGACCTCACCCCTCTTGACCACGGCGCTCCGAGAGGCATCCTCATCAGGACGGATCTTCCGCCATTGCCCCTTAAAATCCCCGTTATACCCACTTCCCTCCAATAAAAATCGTAAGGGCGGACGAAGATTAACCCTCTTCATTGGCCCTTACCCAAAAGAAAAGCCCTGGAAGAAGCTCCCAGGGCCGCACCATACTAAGTAATGCTACCAAACAATTACGCGAATATGGCGTTCAGGTCTTTGTCCAACGCCCGGAATCCGGATTCGATTCTTTCCTCCTGAGCTTTCCGTGGCTTGGTTCCGTTGATGTATCCCCAAAGCTGCTTTTGGTTGATGCCTGTTAGTTTTTCGAGGCCGGCCAATGAGAGGATACCCGAATTGACATAGTACTGCATCAACGAGACCGCGTCAATCTTGTAGGAGAAGGAATATTCCCCGTCAAGAAAGGCGGGGTACTTGAATCCCTCCGCGATCGCAGTCTCCTTGTAGAACTCGATCTGCTGCATCATATCGGCCTTGGCTTCCTCGATGGTGTCGCCGGCTCCAGAGAATATTTCCTTGCTGCAATAGACGTTGAAAGTTCCGTCCGTAGCTCTTTCGATAACCGCTTCTATAACCATAACTCAATTCTTTTATCGTTGTGATGAGGGTGACTAAAAAGTCTGAATAACTTTCTGAGATTTTAATAATCGGTTCTTCCACTTGTAGTACCCGGCCCGGCTCACGCCCATCAGAGCACATATGTCCCTGATGGGGTTGTCGCGGGACAGCAGGTCCACTATTTCGAACTCTTCGGCTTTAAGCGAACATACTCCCGTTCCCCATCCGCGTTCGTCTGAACGGCATAGCTTTTTTTTAGCCGCTCATTCTCTATGCGGAGCCTCAGGATTTCGCGCTTGTAGGACTCTTCCGTGCGGTCTACGCCTTCCGGAAGCACGTTTTGGATTTCAGCATCGGCGCGGGCCAGGCCTTCCAGGCCGCCTTCGTCGTACTGTTTCATCCACTTCTTCAGCGAGTTGCCGGTAATGACGTTAATCGCGCAGAAGTCTTTGATTGAGATCCGCTGATTACTCCTGTACTGGCGGATCAGGAACTCTTTTTCAAGAGGATTCAAGTGTTTTGCCATAAAAAGTTTCTTCTTCCTGGTAGAAGCGGGTTGAATGGGGGATCTCCGGGCCGCGCCGGTCGTTGGGCCTTCCGGTCGGGGCTCCGCCCCTCCCTCCAGGCCCAACGACCTGAACTCAACTACAAAGATAA
>ULJR01001090.1_pt1 | contig 12686 bp, 9 predicted proteins | sample 1950951 | NCBI WGS metagenome assembly ULJR01 (sample SAMEA4835480, study PRJEB28245) | human gut metagenome | biome: gut microbiome; material: fecal sample | place: Denmark | collected 2008
GTCCAATTTTTATTGGACACTAATGTAAAATTAATAAAAATCGCCTACATTATTCGGTCTTTAAGAATACACAAACAAGTTATTTGCTATATCGAAACAAGTCATTTAAGGGTCGTAAATAAGTCACTTAGAGGTCGCAAACAAGTCATTTAGAGGTAAGCGTATCCTGCGTCACTTTTGTCACCCACACGACACCAAGAAAGTATTTTACATTATTTGCCGTAGGCTTTCTTTTTATTCATATTTCTCTTAATTTGCAGGAATTTTCCAATGCCATACGAATCAACTATAATTGTGATACGAAGCTTTTACCAACATGACAGTTAATCTTTGTAACAGATTTGTAATATTCTGCAAACTTCACATACGTTTTAAAGCGGGTTTTCCCGTACCATTAAGCATTTTTATACCAGTTTTTCTTGGCATAACCATTTTTTCTCTGTATCTTTGCAAAAAGTTAAGCTGCAGAAGTCAAGTAAGTACGAACATTCAAAAAGTATCGGATATGACAAATTATAATCTCAGAAAGCTGCCAGCAGGCATCCAGTCGTTCAAGAAAATCAGAGAAGAGAACTATCTCTATGTTGATAAGACCGACATTATTTGGAAATTAGTAACCAACGGCTATACGTATAATTACCTGAGCCGTCCTCGCCGATTTGGCAAGTCATTGCTTGTCGATACGCTACAGTCGTACTTCGAAGGAAAGAAAGAACTCTTCGAGGGATTGAAAATCATGTCATTAGAGAAAGAATGGAAATCATATCCCGTTGTTCGACTCGACATGAGCATGGCTGATGCCACCCCCGAAGGCATCAAGGCTTACTTTGACGAGACCTTCGCCAAATACGAAGCCCAATATGGCATCACACCAAGATCCCTGACCGCTCTGTCAAACCGATTCAAGAACATCATCGTTGCAGCATACGAACAGACCGGCCTGCAGGTTGCCGTGCTCATTGATGAGTATGATGCACCCCTACAGCACTCCTGGATGACTCCGGAACACAAGGCATGCACGGAAGTATATCGCACCGTGTTCTCTGTGCTTAAGAATGCTGATGAATACGAAAAGCTTGTCTTTATCACGGGCATCACCAAGTTCACCCAGATTTCATTGTTCTCGGTACTCAACAATCTTTCCAACATCAGTTTCTTACCAGAATATACCCCAATCTGCGGTATTACAGAAGAGGAAATTTTGGAGAATTTCATGCCAGAAATTGAAAAAATGGCAACACGTAACAAATGGTCAGTACAGGAAACCCATGATAGATTAAAGGCTTATTACGACGGATACCACTTCTCAGAAGAAAACATGGTGGACATCTATAATCCTTATAGCCTGGTCAATGCACTACAGCAATCCAGATTGAGTAATTTCTGGGCTGCATCGGGCGCCACCTCTCTCATCCCTAAGTTTGTAAACAATGCCGAATTGCGCTTAGGCGATTTCGACCATTGCCGCATCCTGCGAAATATACTGGAGCAATCTGATGTAACAGGCGGTGGAGCTGCCCTGTTCCTATATCAGTCGGGCTATCTCACCATCAAGGACAGCGATGAATTCGGCTACGTCTTGGGATTTCCTAACGAGGAAGTGAAGCAAGCTCTCTATGAGATGGTACTCCCAGCCTTAACCTTGCGAGAGGAAGGCGATAGCCAGTCATTGCAAGCCAATCTGTACTACCAGTTAGGAACAGGTCAGTTGGCTGAAGCCATGAAATCAATGAAGGCTCTCATTGCCGATGTGCCATATAGCAACAAGAAGCTTGCCTCCATGGATATGGAAGAACGCTACCGCCTCATCATCAGCACCATCCTCAATGCCATCGGACTGAAGGTTGAAGTGGAGCACATGCTCGCCACAGGTAGAATTGATATTCTCGCCACAACTTCGAGATATATCTATGTAATAGAATTAAAGCTGGTGAACAATGGTGGTAAGGAAGCTGCCATCAAGCAAATCATCTCGAACCAATATCTAGAGCCGTTCAAGGCTGACAAGCGAGAAGTGATAGGACTGGGAATTGAGCTGGATGATGAAGGAAAAGGATTGCTGGATTGGGAAAAAGCATAAAGAAAAAACAAGAATAAGGAAAAGACTGAAACAAAAGATAGAGAAGAGACTATAACAAGCAAAAGATGACCTCACGTTTTGCGAGGTCATCTTTTTTATTAGCGATTCCTTGACTTTTTGGCAAAACACCTAACATATTTGTACTATTTTACTTTTTTAAGGACCATAAGACAGATGTTATTGAGTATTTTTCACTATCTTTGCATCCGAAAAAATAAACAAAGAAGTAATAATCAATAAGGAAAACTTAAAAACCAACAACAATATGGACAAGATACTAAAAACGCAATTTGTCGGATTTTCCTTTGCATTAGCTCTGCTGTCATCTCTCGGCAGTCAGGCTCAGTCTCATTCTGGTGCACTGTCGCTCCCTACTCCTACTCAGGAAGCCAAACCTGGTGTAAGATGGTGGTGGATGGGATCTGCTGTAGATAAAGAGAACCTAAAGTGGAACCTCGACGAATATGCCAAGGCTGGCATTGGAGCCGTAGAAATCACGCCACTCTATGGTGTGCAAGGAAACGACAAGAATGACATTCCGTATCTCTCTCCGAAATGGATGGAGATGCTCAAATTCGTAGAAGAAGAAAATAAGAAGGTAGGTATTGAAACCGACATGGCTACTGGTACCGGCTGGCCTTTTGGTGGTCCTTGGGTTCCTATCAATGAAGCTGCCTGCAAGGCGGTATTCGTAGATACCATCGTGGATGTGAAGCAGAAATTGATGGAGATTGAATTCAACGTTCCTCAGAAAGAGCGTGACTTTGCCAAGCTGAAACTCATCAAGGCATATCCAGTTGAGGGACAGAACAGGAAAAAGCGTGTCATCGCTCTCTACGAAAGCCGCACCCGACAGAAAGTTAAACGTGCTGCACCGGGCGGAGAAGGATACGTCATCGACCACTTTGACTCCACTGCCGTGGCTAATTATCTGGCACATATCGATAGTGCCTTCGTTGCCAACAAGACTCCTTATCCACATACCTTCTTCAATGATAGTTATGAGGTATATGGAGCCAACTGGACTCCTAACCTGCTGACAGAATTTGAGAATATGCACGGATATAAACTGCAGGACAAGTTCCCAGAATTCCTTGATGGTGATGCCGTGGTGGTAAGCGATTACCGTGAAACATTAGGCGATATGCTGCTCCATAACTTCACCGAACAGTGGACCAAGTGGGCAAACAAGCGTGGTGCCATCACCCGCAATCAAGCTCATGGTTCACCAGCCAACCTCATCGACTGTTATGCCGCCGTAGATATCCCTGAGATAGAAGGATTCGGTCTTACTAATTTCGGCATCAAGGGCTTACGCAAGGATCCTGGCAAGACCCGTCCTAATTTCAGCGACCTCAGCATGCTCAAGTATGCACCATCTGCCGCCCATATCACAGGCAAGAAATATACCTCCAGCGAGACTTTTACCTGGCTCACCGAGCACTTTCGCACTTCCCTGAGTCAGATGAAACCAGATATGGACCTCATGTTCTGCGCAGGTGTGAACCACATGTTCTTCCATGGTACAGCCTACTCGCCTAAAAACGACCCATGGCCAGGATGGAAGTTCTATGCATCGGTGGATATGAGTCCGACCAACAGTATCTGGCGCGATGCACCGGAACTGATGAAGTACATCACCAACTGCCAGACCTATCTGCAGTGGGGACAGCCTGACAACGACTTTCTGGTCTATCTGCCAGTAAGAGATATGTGGCGCAAGGATACCAAGAACTGGTTGATGCAGTTCGACATCCACTCCATGGCGAAGAAAGCACCGGAATTTATCAAGGTGATTCTCGACATCGACAAGGCTGGTTTCGACTGTGACTACATCAGCGACAAATACCTGCGCACCTGTACCTTTAAAGATGGTATGATCGAAACTGCTGCTGGTACCCGCTACAAGGGCATCATCATCCCTGGCAACAACATCATGCCAAGCGACGTGATTGAGCACATATCAAAATTGAAATCGCAAGGAGCCAAGATTATCAAGGGCGACAACATCAAGGCGATGGAACAAGCTGCAAAACCGGAACTGATGAGAAAGAACCTGGGCTTGAAGATGATTCGCCGCAACAACAGCATCGGTCATCATTACTTCATCGCCAACCTCACCGGCAAGGATATCACTTCTACCGTAGCACTGGCTGTAAACGAGAAGAACGGTATCTGGTATAACCCTATGACGGGCAAATATCACAAGGCCACTATCGGCGATAAGGGCATCGAAGTGAACCTGAAGAGTGGCGAGAGCCGCATTCTCATCACCTCAGATAAGCCTGTAAGCGAATGGAAACTCGGTTCTAAGGTGAAGGTAGGCGGCAAGGAAGCCATCGCTGCTGCGGATAGCAAGACCATCGACCTGACCGCAAATACCTGGAAGCTGTCGTTCATCGAGGAGGCTCCTAAGGTGGGCGAGACCTTCAACCTCAAGGGCTTGAAGAGTTGGGAAAATCTCAGCGAAAAGGCGAAGGTGATGATGGGAACAGGTGTTTATGAAACCACCTTCAAACTGTCGAAGGATGATGCACAGAAACAGTGGACTATCGACTTAGGTGATGTCCGTGAAAGTGCACGCGTCTATATCAATAATAAATATGTGGGCTGCGCATGGGCGGTACCATATATCCTCAACTGCAAAGACGCACTGAACAAGGGCAAGAATACTATCCGTATCGAGGTAACCAACCTGCCTGCCAACCGCATAGCAGAACTCGACCGACAGGGTGTGAAATGGCGCAAGATGAAGGAAATCAACGTGGTGGATATCGACTACAAGAAGACCACTTACGAGAAATGGACTCCTGTAGCAAGCGGACTCAACAGTTCGGTAAAACTCGTGGAATTGAAAGACCAACTCTAATCATTTTCATTTCGCAAGTTTTGGAAATTCAATAAGAAATAAGCAAATTTAAAATAAGAACATAATCAATCAAAGAGTACAAATGAAGAAACTAATCCTGACAAGCTTCTGCATCTTGATGGGCATGACCTCTGTGTCTGCCCAGAATGCAGCCGTGAAAGTTGCAACAGTGAAAGCTGCATCTGACAAGGAATCTCTAAAGAAGGAAATCCTGGAAGTATCACAGCGCACCAACAACTACTTCATGACGAAGTACAGTGACCCAACCCTCGACACCTATGTCAAGAAGGTACGCACGAGCAACCTCTGGACCCGTGCCGTATATTACGAAGGATTGATGGCACTCTACGAGATAGACCCTCAGCAGCGATACCTCGACTATACCGACCGCTGGGCAGACTATCACAAGTGGACAGCCCGTGGCAGCGTGAATGATACTGATGCCGACAACCAGTGCTGCCAGCAAACCTATATCGACCGCTATATCCTGACTGGCGGCAAAAAGGATTTGAGTAAGGTAAAGGAGAACCTCGACCATCAGATGAGTACCAACCGCGTTTCATACTGGACATGGATTGATGCGATACAGATGGCTATGCCTGTCTATGCCAAATATGCTAAGTTGACCGGCGAGAAGAAATATCTCGACTATGCGATGAACTCCTACAAGTGGAGTCGTGATACCTTGGCTGGTGGTCTTTTCAATAAAAAAGAGGGACTCTGGTGGAGAGACAAAGACTATGTGCCACCTTACAAGGAGAAAGATGGCAGCAATTGCTACTGGAGCCGCGGAAACGGTTGGGTATATGCTGCATTAGTACGTGTGATGCAGACCTTGCCAAAGACTGATAAGCACTACCAGTACCTGAAGAAAGACTTTATCTCTATGAGTAAGGCGATATTGAAGTGCCAGCGTGAGGATGGATATTGGAACGTGAGCCTCGTTTGTCCTGCCAACTATGGTGGTCCTGAAATGACTGGTACAGGTCTCTTCCTTTATGGCATGGCATGGGGTGTGCAGCAGGGCATCCTGCCAAGAGCTACCTATCAGAAAGCAATGGATAAAGCATGGAAGGCATTGGCTGCATCGGTTCACGAGGATGGTTTCATTGGATACAACCAGGGCACAGGTAAGGATCCTGCTGCCGGTCAGCCTGTCACCTTCACTTCTGTTCCAGACTTCGAAGATTACGGCACAGGTTGCCTCCTGCTCGGTGCGGCAGAGTATTACAAGCTTTTAAAGGTAAAAAGTAAAAAGGTAAAAAAGTTATGAGAAAATATATCTGGCTGATGGCTTGCTTGGTGGCTTTTGCGCCATTAAGCACCAATGCGGCCAAGAAACTGAAGAAAGCGAAAAAGGCACAGACTGAACTCTGGCCAGACGGTACGAAGATGGATGCCTGGTTCTCCAATGCACAGAAGGTGAATGTAGATACCCTTGGTAAGAAATACGTGATAACCGATTATGGTGTCAAAAACGACAGTACTCTGATTCAGACTCAGGCTATACAGGCTATCATCGACCAGGCTGCCAAGGATGGCGGTGGTGTCATCGTCGTTCCTGCCGGTACCTATCAGAGCGGTGCCCTATTCTTCCGTCCGAAAACCCATCTCTATCTCGAAGAGGGTGGTAAACTGAAAGGTAGTGACCGCATTGCCAACTTCCCTGTCTTGGAAACCCGTATCGAGGGGGAAACCTGCAAGTATTTCTCTGCCTTCATCAATGCTGATAAGTGTGATGGTTTTACCATTGCAGGCAACGGAACCATCGATGGTAACGGCTATCACTACTGGGAGGAATTCTGGATCCGTCGCACCTGGAACCGCCAGTGTACCAACAAGGATGCACAGCGTCCACGCCTCGTATATATCAGCAATTCGAGCCATGTGACCATACAGGATGTCCACATCCAGAACAGTCCTTTCTGGACCAACCACATCTATCGTTGCGACCATGTCCGCTTCTTGGGATGCACCATCTTCGCCCCTACCAGTGGTATGCGTGCACCAAGTAGTGATGCTATCGATATCGACGTATGCCACGACGTATTAGTGGAAGGCTGCTTCATGAGCGTAAATGATGATGCCATTGCCATCAAGGGCGGTAAGGGAACCTGGGCAGACAAGGCACCAGAGAATGGACCGGTCTATAATGTGCTCATCCAGAACTGCAACTATGGTAGAGTGCATGGTTGTCTGACTTTGGGCAGCGAGAGTGTGAAAGACCGCAACATCGTGTTGCGAAACATCAAGGTGGGCAATGCACAGCGCGTACTCTGGTTGAAGATGCGCCCTGATACTCCTCAGCACTATGAGTATGTGACGGTAGATAATATCACAGGCACCACAGGCAGTTTCTTGGTTGTCCGCCCTTGGACTCAGTTCTTCAAACCAGGCGCCCGCAAGGATATGCCACTCAGTCAGTGCAACAACATCACCATCAAGAACATCCAGATGGATTGTGACAACTTCTTTGATGTGGGCACCAGCGACAAGTACCGTCTGGTAGATTTCACCTTCGAAAACATCCAATCTACTGATAAGAAAATGGCATTCAATAAGGATGTCATTGAAAACACAATCGTGAAGAATGTCAATATCACACCAAGAGAAAAGAGCAATGGTTTGAAAACTACCGGCGATGCTGATGGATTGAAATAAAAGAAATAAAAGAAGAAGAATAAATAAAAAGAGAAAAACAGCATATCTTTCATTGATGGTTGATATGCTGTTTTTCTATTGAGGACTTTCGTCTTCCTTTATCACGGAAAATTCTGTTCGAGATTTTATATCCACTATGCCCAACTCTTATCAAAATCTTCACCGTCGAAGGCAAGCCAATTCTTGATAATCGTCTTGCCCTCTGGAGTCAGTACACTTTCCGGATGGAACTGAATACCATGGATATCATAATGCTTGTGCTTCAAACCCATGATGCAACCGTCATCGCTCACTGCTGTCACATCAAGACACTCTGGGAAATTTGTTCTATCCACTACCCATGAATGATAACGACCTATCTCTATACGCTTAGACATACCAGCAAAAATAGGATCATTACCAAACTGAGTACAAGGAGTAGCAACTCCATGATATACTTCAGAGAGATTGGTAAGTTTGGCGCCAAAAGCCTCACCTATCGCCTGATGACCCAGACAGACACCCAACATTGGTTTTCTGCCAGCATAAGTCTTGATGACTTCCATCAGAAGACCAGCCTCAGAAGGAATACCAGGTCCCGGACTCAGGATGATCTTGTCGAAACGGTCTAATTCGCGCAATTGGAACTGATCGTTGCGGAATACCGTCACCTCTGCACCTAACTCTTTTACCAGATGAGCCAGATTATAGGTGAAGGAATCGTAATTATCTATGATTACTACTTTCATTTCTTGTCATTTAAAATGTGTTTACAACTGCTCTGCAATATGGATAGCCTTGGTGAGTGCACCCAACTTGTTATTACACTCTTCCAACTCATACTGGTCATTGCTCTTGGCTACGACACCACTACCCGCCTGGAACCAGAGCTCACCATTACGACTGATAAAGGTACGGATAACGATGGCCTGATTGAGATCACCATTCAGTCCGATGAATCCGATGCAACCGCCATAAGCACCTCGGTTGTGAGGCTCCAGTTCTGAGATAATCTGCATGGCACGAACCTTAGGAGCACCACTCAGCGTACCTGCTGGGAAAGTATCGATAAACTCCTTGATATGATCAGCATCCTTATCAAGCGTACCACTTACACGACTTACGAGATGAATGACATGACTGTAGAACTGCATATCCTTATAGAAATCTACCTTCACACCATGACAGTTGCGACTCAGGTCATTGCGTGCCAGATCCACCAACATCACATGCTCTGCATTCTCTTTCGGATCATTGCGCAGGAACTCAGCAGCCTTGCGGTCCTGTTCGATATCGCCTGTACGCTTAGTAGTACCGGCAATAGGATCTATGAATGCCTTGTTGCCTACGATACGGTTGTGGGTTTCTGGAGAAGAACCGAAGATACGGTATCCGCCGAAATCAAAATAGAAGAGGTATGGTGATGGATTGATACTACGAAGCGCACGGTAGAGTTTGAAATCATCACCCTCATACTTCTGGACGAAACGGCGACTGACCACAATCTGGAAGACATCACCACGCAAACAGTGCTGGATGCACTTTCTTACATTCTCCTTATGCTGCTCATCAGTAAGCGTAGAAGTCGTATCTCCCACAGGATGGAAGTCGTATGGTTTCACATTTGCCTTGTTGATAGCCTTCAGGAGCGCATCCAGTTCAGAAAGTGAAGAGTGAGGAGTGAAGAGTGAAGAATTCTCTTGAAGCGCAATCAGTTCCATCGTATTGTTGTAATGATCGAAAACGATGATGTCCTTATACATGATATAATAGATATCCGGCGCATCATTCTTTTCCATCGTCGTATCCATTACCGGGATATTCTCAAAGTAGCGTACTGCATTGAAAGTGGTGAAACCATAGAGTCCACAGAAGTCCTTGCCCTCTCCCTCCACATGGAAAGACTTGACAAAGTCATTGATTGCCTTGGAGATGGCGAGTTTACACTCCTCACCCTTTCCCTCACCGAAGGCAGGGAGTTCCTGTTTTTCCACCTTGCCATCGGGATAAGTGACTGTCACGATACCGTGTCCCACAGCGATGCTTGCCATCGGATGTACGCCGATGAAGGAACGAGAGTTCTCTGAGCCATGGTAGTCGGAACTCTCCATCAAGGCAGACTGGGGATATATGTCACGAAGTCGCATATAGACTCCCACCGGTGTATAGAGATCGGCGAGAATCTTGCGAGTCTTTGTTGTATAATTGAATCTACTCATATTTTAAACGATAAAAAAATGAAGCCTATTGCATTGACACATGAAGCAGGCTTCAATGACCAACGAAGCCTATTTCAAAACCACATGAAGCAGGCTTCGCTTGATGGTGAAGCTTAAAGCCTCTAATTTTAAAAATCTCCGTATTCTTTAGCCATTTCCTTATGACTCAAGTAGGTCTCCACGTCCTTGTCACCACGTCCAGAAACTGTGAGCACAACGACATCGTCCTTCTTGAATTTCATCTTCTTCAAGGCAGCCACTGCATGGGCACTCTCGATAGCAGGAATGATACCCTCCATACGGGTCAACTCATATCCAGCATAGATAGCCTCATCATCTTTGATGGCAAGCACATGACTACGGCCACGGGTAGCCAAGTCGGCATGCATTGGTCCGATGCCTGGATAATCCAAACCGGCACTGATGGTGAAGGCTTCTTCTATCTGTCCGTCTTCGGTCTGCATCACGAGGGTACGCGCACCATGAATGATACCTTCTGTACCGCAGTGCATGGTAGCAGCCGTATAGTTGGTATCGATACCATGACCGGCAGCCTCAGCCAAGTAAATCTGCACACGCTCGTCATCGATATAGTGATAGATGGTACCCGCAGCATTACTTCCGCCACCCACACAAGCGATAAGATAGTCTGGATAATCACGGCCAATCTTCTCTTCCAACTGCCATTTCAGTTCCTCTGAAATCACACTCTGCATCTTTGCCACGATATCAGGGTAAGGATGTGGACCCATCGTACTGCCCACGATATAGAAAGTATCCTGAGGATGACAGCACCAGTCGCGGATAGCTTCTGAACAGGCATCGCTCAAGGTCATATTACCCGTTCTTACAGGATTAACCTTAGCCCCCAACATCTTCATACGTTCCACATTGGTATGCTGACGCTCAACGTCGGTAGCACCCATGAAGATTTCGCACTTCATATCCATCAGAGCGCAGACCGTAGCTGTAGCCACACCATGCTGACCGGCACCAGTCTCGGCAATGATACGGGTCTTGCCCATCTTCTTTGCCATCAGAATCTGACCGATGGTATTATTGATCTTATGAGCACCAGTATGGTTCAGGTCTTCACGCTTCAGATAGAGCTGGCATCCGTACTTCTCACTCATGCGCTTGGCATAATAGAGAGGTGAAGGACGACCCACATAATCTTTCAGCAGAGCGTAATACTCTTTCTTGAATTCCTCACTCTCGATGATAGGCTTGTAAGCCTCCTGGAGTTCTGTCACACATTTATATAATATCTCTGGCACGTATGCGCCACCGAATTTTCCAAAAAATCCTTTATCGTCAACTTGATACATCGCAATCTAATATTAAATGACAAATGACAAATGACAAATGTAAAATGACAAATGACAAATGTAAAATGTAAAATGTTTAATTAGGCTTTCGCCCTTGAGTCACAAACAAAACTGATGAATTCTTCACTCTTCGTTCTTCACTCTTCACTTAATTCTTCACTCTTCACTTAATTCTTGAGTGCCTCGAAAAGCAGGTCGAGCGCCTTATCCGGATCACCCACTTCATTGAGTAATGTCACGAATTTACTTCCAATGATAGCACCGGCTGCATTGTCCTGTGCACTGGTCAGAGTCTGCTTGTTACTGATTCCGAAACCAATCATACGAGGGTTGCGGAGATTCATACTGTTGATATGATTGAAATAAGCGAGTTTGGCATCACCAAAACTACTCTGTGCTCCTGTGATGCTGGCAGAACTGACCATATAGATGAAACCATCGGTATGCTCATCAATGAATCGGATGCGCTCCTCGCTGGTCTCCGGTGTAATCATCATGATAACACGGATGTCATACTTGTCGGCAATCGGCTTCACCACTTTCAGATAGTCATCGAAAGGAAGGTCTGGAATGATGGTGCCACTCACACCGCTCTCCACACAACTCTGGAAGAAAGCCTCGATGCCATAGTGCATGATAGGGTTGAGATAACCCATCAGAACCAATGGCAATTGCACTTCATCCTTGATGGCCTTGAGCTGACCGAAGAGCGCCTTCACGGTCATTCCGTTCTTCAAGGCTTTGGTACCTGCACTCTGGATGACTGGTCCGTCAGCCAAAGGGTCACTAAAAGGAATGCCCACCTCAATCATATCGATGCCATGGCGTTCCATGGATTTGATGACAGCACCTGTGCCCTCGAAGGTTGGACAACCGGCACAGAAATACAAGCTCAAAAGCTTGCGGTCTTTATTGTTTGCAAATAATGCATTTATCTTATTCATTTTTTGTTTTTTACTTTTTTACCTTTAAAAGCAAGAATGCTCTTTTTACCTTTTTACTTTTTTACCTTTTTACCTTTTTACCTTTAAAAGGAATTTCCTGAGTTTCTCTACATCTTTCAGAGCAGGTTCGATTTCAAATTTCGAATTCAAATCGATACCGATACACTTCGGGTGCTGGAAGGCTTTCAGCCGTTCTACATCTTCCGGTCCGATACCGCCACTCAGGAGGAATGGGGTCTCGCCATCGTACTGCAGAAGAACTTGCCAATCAAACTGCTCACCACTTCCACCGACCATCTTACATTTGGTGTCGAAAAGGAAGAGGTCAACAGCGCCTGCATACTCCTTATATTTCTGGATATCCTCGGCTGAGCTTACGCTGATAGCCTTGATGATCCTGATATTGGGTTTGATGTCGGGATCGATGGTAGCACGGAGATTCTCGATGGTTTCACGAGGTTCATTACCATGCAACTGGATGTAGTCGAGACGGTAATTATAGACACGTGTCACGATGTTCTGGGGCATATCATCCACAAAGACTCCCACCCTTGCCGGTTGCTTTTGAGTCTCAGCAGTCTTACGCGCCATCGCAAGTTCGATACG
>ULJR01005734.1_pt1 | contig 11838 bp, 10 predicted proteins | sample 1950951 | NCBI WGS metagenome assembly ULJR01 (sample SAMEA4835480, study PRJEB28245) | human gut metagenome | biome: gut microbiome; material: fecal sample | place: Denmark | collected 2008
AGTCCTACCACAGAAGTTCTCATAACAGCCCCATTAGCTGCAGCTTTTTTCTTTCCCATCTTCCAGATAATCTCTGCAGCCTTCTGCGGATTCGAAGTATAGTCGCCAAGAGCCATTACATTATAAGTATGCCGGCCAATTCCCATGCCTCCGTTCATCATCCATTCCTTAAACCTTCTGGCAATATCAAGAATATCTACCTTTTGACAAGCCACAAAAGAATCTAAGATGCATAGCATCATGTCGGTATCATCAGTCCAGTCGCCTCTTTGCCAACGACGACGATGATCATCCTGCACGATTTGTGAATAGTCCTCTATCCCATTAGGATAGAAACGATCCACCTCTTGCTTGGACATAAACTCCGTGCTCAGTCCCAAGGCATCTCCTACAGCTTGTCCGAAGATTGTGCCAAGGAATCGTTCATTTATAATTTCATTTTCCATATTTTTACCATTCATACAACCAACAAATCGTAAAGTCATCCATATCTGGCAATAGTGCTATACCGATTACACAGCTCCACTTTTTAAACGACAACACTTATTCCCTTTCATGCTCCTTCAGATACTTTTAGTCTAAGCCAAGAAGGGAAATATTTCCAAAGCAGATATCCCATTTTGAGTTCGACTAAACGTTCAAAAGTTCAACTAAGTTAGATTTCATCATTAGCAACTGATTTTCTGAGTATTATAACAAAGACGCAAGCTAAAGATTGACTAACTTCGACTAAAAGTTCGACTAAGTTCGACTAAACATCGTCTAAAACCCACCTCTTTCCAACAGTTAATTTTATGATTCCTTTTTTCTTAAGCGTAGAGAGGAAATTATAACTTTACTTTTTTGTCGCTCTGTGAATACCTTGCGGATTCCTCGCCCTATCGTATCTTTCATGTTGAAGTTAACCATACCTTGTCAACACATAATTGCGAAAAAACTTTCGGAATCCATTTTGTTCAATAGCATTTCTTACAGAATCTGGCAAGAAGGATTATATAAAGCCGCTACTCTTCCTCCTCTGATTCACAGTCACTATCAGCGAAGCCATCATCAAAGCCGGCATCATATCCTTCTTCATACCCCAGCTCATATTCCTTCCTTTTCTTTCCCTTATATCAGCAAGCATCATCGTAAGAATCGCCTCGTATATTCTCGATACCATCATAACACCCATTCTCCTGACCCTGATCATATCCTGCATCATAGTATGGATTAATGCTAAGATTAAGAGCAGAAGTAGCATCAGTTTTTTGCGGAGAGACAAGTGTGGATTGAGAAGAATCTATGCCGACTTTTGAAACAGAAGTCTCCTGCGGCATATCTTCATAAATTACCGCAGTATCCATTTGGGCATCAGAAGTTTTTGGTGGATTCTTGGAAGAACACCCCATTAACAGAACTGACACCACCACACCAATCAAAGGAACCAAGGGATTAACACAAGCTTTAACCTTGGTCAACATTATAAGAATACCAGTTTTTTCCATTTCTACAGATTAAATGATTATTGTATATTTCTGAATGTGATGGCAAAAGTTACCATACAAAAAAATAATTATCCTTACTTCTATAAGCGAAGTAAGGATAATCATTACCATGTAAAAAAGAGTCTAACCAAATGGAATACACCAAGAATTATCATCAAAATGCCAACTAAAGACAAACCGACAATAATATAATGATCTATTGTTTTAGAATCTCTCAGCCTAAGCCAAGAAGGAAAATACTTCCAAAGCAGATATCCCAATATTATTTGAAACATTGAATGTATCATAACTACTCAAGATAAGGTTTGATAACATCAATACTCCAAGCATAATTTAAGTTAGCCTGCGAACCATCATAAAATGTTCCAGATGTAACTCCAACAACTTCACCATACTCATTGATTAAAGCACCACCACTACTTCCATGGTCTATCAATGCATTAATTTGCATCAAATTGGTATCACGCCATTGCGATACTTCTCCTGAAGAGAAAGTATTCTCTAACCCTCTGGGGCTACCTATAGCATAAACTTTATCGCCAACACTTGGCTTTTCTTTAGCTAACGGTATATAAGGAACATCATCAACATCGACGAAGAACAAGATAAAATCTTCCTCTTCATCAGACTTAACAACTTTCGAAACCTTATATGCAGTATCACTCCCAACCAGTTTTATCTGCTCAGCACCAATAGCTGTACCCTTAAAAACATGGTAATTACTAACGGCCAATCCATGAGAGTTTATGAAAAAGCCAGAACCTTGATAGGTATTTGTACCATCTGTAGTAAAGACCATGAACACGGCATTTCCATATCTATTAAATATAGTTTTGCCATTCAGGATTTCATTATTATCTCCATATTCTGCTGTAGCAGAAGTTACGTTATCTTCAGAATCAGGAGTTCTTACAGATTCCCTTTCTGTTGCAGACTCTGCACTTCTATTAAGTCTCTTATGCCCAGATTTGTGAGCACAAGAGACAAATAAACACATTATAAGTACTATAAGTAACTTACTTTTTTTCATCTTCAATAATATTTTTAGGAATAATGTGAATCAAAAAACGCTGATTGTTGACTTCATACATTTTATCACGCATTGTTTCAATATTATATCTTCCATCTCCACTACCAGCAATTTGAACCTCACAGTTTTTTCCAAAATTAATACCACATACATCCTTCCAATACTTCATTAAGGAATAAGCTCTCTCAAAACTCAAATCATAATTACGATCAGTCCATGCCTCTGAGTTTTTCGATGCTTGTCCTTCAATGATTAACAGATACTTATTATCATTATGTTTAGATAAGAACTTTTGAATCTCAACACCAGCAGCCCCTAATTGCTGTTTTGTATCATCTGGCAACTCTTCTATATCATAATGCAATTCTTCGAAAAAGCAATGCACCTTAAGCACATACTTTTTATAAAAAGGATTATATTCAAAGTACTGCTTACTCAAATCCTCTGTCGATTTCTGAACAAGTTTGATTTCTGCCAATTCTCGCTCAGTTGCTTCCATTCGTTTATGCAACAATACAATCACCAGAACAAAAAGGACCAACATAATGAAGAACAAACTAGTCATCAAATCAGAGTAACTTGTCCAAAAGAAAGACTCTTTTTGTTTCATTCTACATTACCCTTTCTATTATTTACTATATTTTGCTTCAGCTGAGCCACAGTATCAACAGGTTCTTGCTTTACCACATGCGATAAAGAATCAGAAACAGAATCAACCATTTCTTCATCAAGAGAATTAGCATTTCTAATGACACTTGTATCACTCATGATTCTATAAGAACAATACCCAATGAATAAAGAAGAGATAAAGAACATAATAGCACACATTACCAATAACAACTTTCCCCATGCAGGGAATCTTGCTTCTTTACGACTTCCTTCAGGTGTGGTCGTTGCCAAGAATTCGATTCTCTCTACCTTTTTATTTATCTTCTCTATTGCAATCGAGTTATTTTTCTCAATTTTGTTAGCTAAAGCAGTCAAAGCAGAAGGTATCAGCGAAATAGCTTCCAAATTCTTATTCATCTTTGGGAACGCCTCCAACTGACTAGTGAACTGATCAAGCAACTGCTTATTAATCGTTTTAAAAGTATCAACCTCATCAGTCAAGACCTTTTCCAATTCAGCCATATTGGTTACAGAAGTATTCTGCAAAGTTTTAAGAGCCGTCTTTAAAGCATCTGTCTCGTCTGTCAGATTCTTTGCTATCTCAGCCTTATTTCGAATGAAGAAATCTCTTATTTCCTCAAGGACATGCAAACGATCACTTTCTGCAAAGAATTGCTCATTAAACTTTTCTATAGCAGTAGTATATCCTTTTACACTATTCAGATAATACTGGAAATCCTCCAATTTTTCAGTACATCCCTTCAATTCTTTCAATACATTGACATTCGCTGTAGCCATTTTCATGACATCCATATCATGAACTTTCTGGATGATGTCTGCCTGAAACTTATAAGACTCATTTACTTTAGAAAGAGTCCCTCCCAATTCTTGAGTATTTGAAGAGAAAGTATTATTAAATCGGTTCAGATTCTTCACCAACTTATTCAATGCATCAGAAGTATCGGATGGTAACTCTGGCAACAACACAGATTGCATCCATGCCAAAAATTCATTTTTACCACTTTCCTCTTGCAATTTACACTTTTTAAAGAGCAAGGAATTTAATGTTGTAAGACCAATACCAAAGATACTAGCAACCATTGCCCAAGCTACACCCGTAAGCAAATCGCTCACACCATCAGCTGCAGAATAAAAAGCAGACTGTTGAGCTGACGAATTGGTCATCAGAGATGTTATACTATCAGTAAACAACAAAGAACCAAGACCTATGATAACACCTAACATTGTACCAGCGAGTCCACAATACAATGGTACAGGTGTTTGAGTAGATATATCCTCTTCTACCGTTTCACAATGCCTATCAACAGCATCCTTTAACAAATTATAGTCTATGACTGAGCCAACACTATTGTTCAAATACTTGTTGATGGAATCCTTGATCGATGAGAATATTATATTTCCTTGACCATATATTCCTTTGACAAAACCAGAGTCTCTGTCATGTGATATGTCCCAAGTACCTTTTTTCATAAAGATGTCTCGGAACTGATGCATACGCTTTAAGTTCTTTACAAAGAAATAGAACTGAAGCGCAATTATACCTAAAATAATTATAGGAACTACAAATTTCATACTTATCAACTATTTTAATTTAACTTCCGCTGGTTGTATTACTTGCCAGTATTTCTGCCCATGTTGTTCTCTTTGAACAGCCTGTCCACGCTTTACTACACTAAGTTCTGTAGCTTCTTGCAAAGAACCCTCTAAGATGGTTATTGCTTTACGAATCGAAGAAATAGACTTTATTCGCTTAACAGAAAGAGGTTCAAACTCAGCCAAACTATCTGATTTGGCATAATATTTGAAAAACGCCTCTTCTGTTGCCGATGTATAGACCTTACCTATGATTCCCCTATCATCGTTAAAACCGAAATAGCCACTCTTTACATCATTGACTGACGCAGGAGCTTTTTTACTTTCTGATTCTGGTCCATAAGTACGATTTCCCTTACTTACGTTTTCCTTATTAACATTCTCTTTCAGTGCAACAATCTGTCTTTTCAGATAATTGATATCATCTTGATAATCATATACTATACGACTACTTGCTCTATTATTAGTAGCGCCTTCATCTTTCAGTCTATTAATTGCATTTTCAAGGAATATCAATTTATCTTTGATTTTCTCCTTACTTTTCTGCAATTTAAGAATTTCCCATAAGGAAACCATAACCAACACCAAAAGCAACAAACTTATTGCCAACAACACATAAACCAACTGTTTGTCTACCTTACTTTCCAATGCTTTATTGGATTCATTCAAGGATTGCTCTACAGATTCAAGACGATAACTATTGTCTCGTATTGAATTTTTCATATCTCTGCATATTTGCTGTAAAGCTGCCAAATCTTTCGAATCAACAGAGTCACTATCCGTTTTCTCGACAGATGGCTTTGGCAGACTATTTGGCTGAAATCTACCATTATCGCAAGCACACAAAGTTATACTTGCAACTATTATAAACAGTATTTTCTTCATTTTAAATTATCTTCATTAGTTAAACTCATGTTTATTACTCTGGAAAGAACATTCATCACACCCTTTATTGGATAGAAGAACAAAGTCTCGCTTATTCGTTCTTGCCCATTGGAGTCCTCTTTTGCTAAAGTCATACCACGATTGATGAATGTGTCAATATCTTCTTTGCAAACATCTTTTGCTAAAGACAAAGATTCGGGAGTTACACCAAAATTTTCATCAAAGTTAAACTCTTTATTCAATTTATCTAAAGTAAACTCAAAGAATTTCACCACTGCCTCTTTTGTCTTGCTGATATAGTTGGCATTTATCGAATCATAAGTGTCATCATTACCAACAAAAGAAGTACCATCGCCCTTCAGAATTACCACCTTATCCCTATCTTCATCCAAAGGTTGATTAGTTACCAAAGCACCCTTGCAAGTGGCCTGCTTTGGAGAAGACGCAGCATCTCCTAAGCCGAGTATTTCCAACTTACCCTCAGTACCATCAACACCTAGCAATTGAAATATCTTACAAGTAAACTTTGCCAACAATCGATTCTCAGGTGTGATAACACGCAAGATTTTACTTCCGTTTCCACTAAATGAAATATGACGAGGCATAGGCATACTCTTCAACTTCAATATCTGGGCAATGTGGTATATTATAGCTGTATAGAAAATGATAAAGACTATCTTGAAGTTCTCATCATCACGCAACAGCACGTCAAAATCAATTACGCTTCTATCCAAATTTGCAGCAGCAGGATTTTCCGGCAAAGAGAAGAAGAAAGAGGCTATATTCGAAGGTTTAGTATTGGTATCCAAAATCTTCTTCAGTTCATCAATATCCTTTATTCTATCTTCCACCACTTTCTTGAAGTAGTCAATAATTCCATTATGAAGGCTTTCATCCAATGAGCTTTCAAATAGGTCATTAGAAGCAAACTTGAAAGATGTAACATTCTGCAATTCTCCATTCTTGGCAAAAGCAATATCCGTAGTACCTCCACCAATATCAATACTAACCAAATTGGTTGCAGTGGCATTTTGACGGAAGAAATATTGGATAGGAGCCGATGACTCTGTCATAGACTTAGTTGTCCCATTTCCAAAATATTTATGATATGAATTGTTCCATGTTGTTCGAATCAAATTTACTCGCTTTGGGGACATACTGATTGGATAAAACCATGTGATATCCGTTTGCTGCAAATTACCACCATTCATGACAACTTTATTGCGCAACATCAGCATCAAACAATCAATAAAGACAGAAATATAACGTTGTTCCTGCCCCTTTCCCCATTTTATGTTATCTTTTGGAGTATCATTGTAAGCATTAGACATACGCTTATTATAAGCAAATGGAATGTTCACCAACTCATAAGGCAATATTACGTTGTTCCAATCCACACCCTTGGCATGAGAGAGTACAGTTCTTGTTGGAAACTTAAACATAGATTCTTCACCAAGAATAAATGGCAGAAAATCATATTCCTCAAGCTCTTCATGAACCTGCAAAAAGTTTTGAATTGCATTAGGAGAAGTTTCAAACATTTTCACCATAGGACTGTCTTTTACGTCATAGGCAAATGTATGTGGTTCTAAATCTCCATTTTTCATAACTTCCACATGAGTGTTGGAAGTTCCTAAATCAACCGCAAACTTAAATTGTTCCGTACCTCTTTGCTGGGCAAATATTGGTACAAGAACACCTTGGTTATTATTTGCATCCGTAAGAACAATATAATCAAAGTTCTCCTTATACAATGTATAAGTTACAGCCTTATAAAAATCCTCTCCATTCTTATTTCTACAAGCATGAGTCACACTCAATTTATTCACACCTTTATAAAATGAGAATTGAAATTTACGACTATATGTACTTACACAGCCTATCTTATACAATGCTTCATTTGAGTTTGCAAACATGACATTAGGCATTAAGAAGCCTGTAAAATCAGCCTCAACTATTGCCCCCTCGTTACGACTTGGATTAGCCGCATTGCCTTCTCCATAATACAACTTCGTATATTCCACATATTTTACATTGCTATTACCCTTTATAGGAATACGCAAATATACCTTTACGCTCATATCATTGATGTTCTCCATCTTAATCATAGGAGAACCATCTGTTAAAGGATTCTGCAAATCTACAGATGAGAAAAACTCAAAGAAACGTCTCTTTAATGGCAACAAGTAGCTTTTTTCAACATTAGGAGTTCCATCGTAATTTCCATCAAAGAAACTTTTTTTGTTCAAACTATGAGGAACTTGAATGATTGTATCTTCCAAGAAATCACCAATCGTCAAATAAGGATATATGGTTCCGTCATTTGGCAAACGTCTCTGATTTAAATCATCCTGCTTATCAAAATAACTAGCACGATTATCCTTACCCCACAAAGCTGTAGTGTAATGAAGATTTGCATACATATTACCCGATTCCACAGGGAGCACCAAAGGCATCTGTTCCAACTTAACCTTAGAAACAATCTCAAAGTCGCTGCCTTTTATTGGCTCATTCAACTTCTTCAGTATCGGATAACCCAACACCTCTACAATATTTGTCTGCTGATTTACAGAGACTTGAATATTACTCGTAGCTAAAGGGTCAGAACTTGTCAAGCCCTTTAACTCATTTCTGAAGTTCACATCCAATTTATTCAATGTCATCTGAAGGTATTCATACACTTCAGGAAACAAACCAGCAAAATCAGAAATTGATTTAGCCAAAACAAACCAAGCTTTAATATAGCCTTTGTCACGTTTATATAATGGTTGAAAATCAGAGTCAAAAGGTCTATCCTGTCCAAAATTAATCTCTTTGGACACATCCTCTAGTCTGTTAGCCGTGCTAAAGAATATTGTTCTTGGCGATGTTGCGCCTATAATATCCAACTCATTCAAGCCATTCTTATAATTCAAAATATAAATGTCCTGTAATTGATTAAAATTATAAGCCTTAGCATCAGACACCATGTACTTTCGCAGCGCATCTGCTAAATAGCGATGACCTTCCTTATCGGAATTCTCCAACAAAGAAATCATTGCCACAGAATCCCATTTTACAATTTCAATTTTATCAGAATATTTATCTATATTAAAAAATATCTCACCAACATCAAGAGTATCAGATACCATCTTATGGAAAATAGTATTTCCATCAAGATTAATTTTCTTGGTGTTCACATCAGGTTGACAAACACGCACAAAAGCAGTCTTTACCAGATCTATTCGGGCAAATGGAGAAGGAATTGATGTTATTTCATTCTTTGAAGAAGCCCCATCAGGATCATCTATACCATTCTTTCCATCTCGATTCTCTGAACTGTATGGAAAAGAAGCACTCTCATGCCAATCGGTGAAAGTATTATCACCATTTTTATATAATCTAAAAACCTTTGACATAACTAAAAATCAAATTTTTCTTTTGCTAATTGTTTTGTTGCTAAATAATAAACCTCAAGAAGTTTATCATTTACATCCTTACTTCCTAATTTACCAACCTGTCCATTGATTCGGTCAATAAACAAACTGTAGTTGGATTTCAAGCTTTTAACTTTACGAGGAGTGACGTTTGTCACAACATCAAAAGGTTTGTCCCCACAATTCAAGTTAAATAAGTCTAACGATCTCTTATTATTTTTCATTTCAGTGAGCCAAGCCAAAAATCTAGCTTGAAAATCCTTTAAGCCACTAACAAACTGAGAACGATACAAATCCTCATTAAAACCAGAAACTTTTCCATTTGCTGCCAATTCACTTGTACTAATTGTATTCCAACTATGCTTAAAGCAATTTGACATTAGCACAAATTGAGTCAATGGGCATCTTACCATTTCAGTAATTCCTTCATAGAAAGAAGTAAAAGATACGGCATCACCTTCTTCTTTTATGCCCAATTCCTTGTTTACCGTTGTAGGATATGAATTCTTACTAAAATCAACAATAGCAGTTGCTGCCAAAAACTCTATTAGATGAGCATCATTCTTCTGTTCAACTCCGCCCTCATAATTTTCATAAACATTTTGAACATCATCACCCAAATAATAAAGAGCATTAATCTGATTATTCTTGCTTATGTTGTCCTCATAATAAGCCAGAGCTGATTTTGTTTTAGATATGAAAGTTGAAGAGTCTATTTCGCTCTCATCACTTGGCTTAAGTTTGAAGTAAGGCAATATTGTCACCGCACCAATCTCCGCATCATTGATTGTCTGAAAATTCGGAAAAGAATTGCCTGTTCTCAGAGTTTTCAACAGGAGAGGAAATCCGCTTGCTCCTGTACCTCCAAAAATAGAACTAATGATAAATATTTTATCTCCAGCCGAGAAACCATTTGCAAAAGTATCAAAATCGTCAGAGTTGACTATCTGATTTAGGACAACACTTCCAATATTTGGGTTTCCCTTGAAACCAACATCCATCTTCGATTTGAGATTCTTTTCAGAAAAGAGCAACTTCACCATAGCTTGATTCTCTCTACTCATTGTAGAAACATCCATAAACTTTTGGAAGCTCTTATCATCTGTATCTTTTATCTGCAATCTAAAGCCAGGAAGTTCCTGATTGATAGAAGTTCTAAAGAATTTATTATTATTAGAAGAGGCAAATGTTAGATTTTGTCTAATTCGTGAATATAAATTCATTAAATCCACAGTTCTTGACAAATCAGCATTCGATTCGTCTGGGTCAATAAAAATTGGCACAATCTCGTCTTGCCCAAGTTGTACACCTGAAGCCAACATCATTGTCAAGGAACGGAGCACTCGTGCTCCCGTTCCACCTATACCAAAAATATATAATTTAGCCATATTAAAAACTGTTAGAATGGGGAATTAGAAGTATTTTTACTTCCCCACTTCATTAATAAAGTCAATAAACAAAATGCCAAGATTGCCAACAACATATTAGCAAAACCAAAACACAACATATCCCCATCAGAGATATTTAAATCATAATCCTTTTTAGTAGAAGGATCTATACCTACCATATAACCTAGATAGTTATGGCTAAGTACCCATTGCCATCCTATCAAAAAGTTTACAGCTGCATTACTACCTAAAAATATCAGCCAACCCCACCATTTTGCCAATTTAGGATGGTCAATAATATAATAGTACAATAAGCAAACCAGCAACGAAACAGCCAACATTGTAAAGCCTATAGGCACATACATGTTTGTCTGTTGGTCTGGAGACAGATTACCCCAAAGGTAATTAGCCAATTCAAGTCCGAATACATCTTCGAACCAGCAATAAACACTGCCAAAGAATTCTCCCATAATATTAAAGTATTAATTGTTTTTAATTTTAAAATCGATTGTAGCCAAGTTTGTATAATCCTTGTAAGCATCACTTACTCCCTTTATCAAGTATTTGATACCTGTTGTTTTATCCATATTTTTACGAATATCGCTACCACTATCATCATTTACCTTATCTACCCAAGTTGGCATAGCTGGTGGTGCAAAAGAAATGGTTTCAGAACATGGCTTAGTATTTTTTGAAATGGCCAATGTCAAAATGTGAGTGTATTCAGACCCCTGTTTAACATTCTCTACATCACTTACACTAACATTTCTACCAGTTCCGGAAACATAATTCCTAGAGGACATCAATGTAGCTTCTTCTTGAAGAGTTTCAGACATATCAACCATAAAATCAAAAACATACTGCCCCTTGATATTAAGGTTACCCTTTATCTTATGCTCCTTCAATGAAGTTGCAATATCGAAAGGCACATTAGTTGTTGAAGAAAATGCAACATAATTATCATAACCATGTTGTATAGTAGTCAAAGCAACCTTCTTATTAAGTTTACCCAACAATTCTTTATTACCTATCATCCAAATATAATAAGGTCGTTTTGAATCAATAGGTTCACATCCCTTAGCATAATAATACATACCTTGATAAGTAGAAGACAATCTTATGATTTCTACTCCCAACTTTGGATGTTTATTTAATGCTTTAGAAAAAGTACGGGTTACATTAGTCTGTTTTACCCCAAAGAAATTAACCGCATCACCTTGAGGCACATCCAATATGCAATCAGAGATAAACATTGATACACTATTATCCTCTGTTCGCATTACAATATTGTTTAACATATCAGCAATATCAGAATTACTCCTACTACCTGCACATTTTGCAAAACTCGCAGGATTCAATGCCTCCTCTAATTTAGCTATATCTGCTTTAAATGAAGAAATCTGCGTATT
>ULJR01016843.1_pt1 | contig 11798 bp, 13 predicted proteins | sample 1950951 | NCBI WGS metagenome assembly ULJR01 (sample SAMEA4835480, study PRJEB28245) | human gut metagenome | biome: gut microbiome; material: fecal sample | place: Denmark | collected 2008
GACATTTTTAATATGTTGCATTGTAATTTTATTGAAATTTGATAAGCTGAAGGGTTGTGTCACAGCTCATTTTTATATTGTATATTTCAAGTAAACGTTTACCGTGCTCGTTTTTATTTACAGTAAAATTATTGCAGTAAAATGTCAGTAAACCGTGAAATTTCAAATATATGTTGTGCAATATAGACAAAATTGAACCGATATCTTATAAAATTTTCACAATTTTTGCGTTTCTACACAAAAATCAGCTAGCAAGCGATTGACAAATTGGTAAAATTGCGATATAATAAAGCCATCGTAAGACACATAAATCGGTGCTTACGAGGTTTTAGTTTTTTAGTTGTCTCCTTTCTTTTGTTCTACACATTATACATTATTTGATTTGAGAGCGTGAGTTTGTCACGCTCAATTTTTTTGTCTTTTTATTTATATTGCGGATATATTTCCGTGTTATTCTGAAGAAGAACAGCAAAGTATTGTATGTCCGATAGGAGATTAAACTGTAATTAACGCTTATTTGCTCTGCTTTACCAAAAGAAACAGATTTTCATTATGAAATACAGTGAATCTTGTCTGACGTTCAATCCCGCCGTTTTGCTATCCTGAGTATAGCGGTATCGTTATTGCAGGCGGAATTTGGAACGCCGCATCGGCGCCGCGTGAATATTTTGTGAAAAGTGTGGAATTTGTGCTCAGAATATGGTATACTATAAAACAGTGTTTAAAACCGAGAAAGGAATGAACAGATGAGTAATATAATCAATCGCAGAAAAATAGCAGATGGCGTGTACTTTAGCAGTATCACCGATAAACGGTATAAAAAAAATCTTATATCGGTGGCTTTCTCAACTCAGCTAAACGAGGATACCGCAACCGAAAATGTGATAGTTCCGGCTTTGCTGACAAAAAGCAATTCAAAGCTTCCTTCATATAAGGCTTTCAATAACAAGATGTCAAGGCTGTATGCGTCAAGCATAGGCGGTACGGCGGGCAGACAATATGATTTGCAGACCATTTCGTTCGGAGCATATTATCTTGATGATATTTACGCTCTTTCAGGCGAAAAAATGACCGGGATAATGACGGATATTCTTATAGACTGCCTTACATCACCGGTAAAGGAAAACGGCGTGTTCTCAGAAAAATTCACCGAGCTTGAAAAGAAAACAGTCATAGATAATATTGAAACCGCTATAAACGATAAACGTTCTTACGCAATAGAACGTGCGATGAAAACTATCTGTAAGGGTGAGCCTGCAAGCGTATGCTCATACGGAACAATAGAAAAAGCACAGCAGATAACATCGGAGAGCGCATATAAGGCATATTGCCGTATGCTTGAAACAATGCCCTGTGAGATAATTTGTACAGGATGCAGTGATTTTGACGGTGTTGCAGAGAAATTCGCCGCCGCATTTGAAAAGGCGGGCAGACATGATATTGAGAATACAACGATAGCTTTAAGCCCGGTAAAAACTCAGACGGAGGAGGTTACCGAAAGGCTGACTGTAAACCAGAGCAAGCTCGTTCTCGGCTTCAAGTCACATTCCGATGACGATGCCGCACTTGTGCTTTTACAGAAAATCTTCGGTGGCACAACATCATCAAAGCTGTTCCGCAATGTCAGAGAAAAAATGTCGCTGTGCTACTATTGCTCGGCTGCAAGAAACGATCTCAAGGGCATTATGCTTGTAAACAGCGGTGTTGAAAACGAAAATATCGAAAAGACAAAGAACGCCGTAGTAGAGCAGCTTGAAGAAATAAAAAACGGCAATTTCACAGACGATGATATCAATTTTGCCGAAATGGCTATCAAAAATGATTTCAAGAGCGTTGCCGACAGCGCGGGCAACGTCAGCAGCTGGTACTTTGACTGTATCAGAAAAAACGATATCGTTACTCCCGAAGAGAAGCTCGAACGTTATATCGGTGTTTCAAAGGAACGTATAATCGCCGCCGCAAAATCTATGATGCTTGACAGCGTATATGTACTCACAGGAAACGAAGAATAACGAAAGGAGTCGCTATAATGGAAAAGATAACAAACTCACGAATACATGAAGAATATCTCAGAATAAAGCATAAGAGCGGTGCTACGATCCTTTTATATCCTATGAAAGGCTATTCTACCGCTTATGCACTGTTCGCTACTAAGTACGGTTCGGTAGATACAACATTCAAGACTGATGAAGATCCGGATTTTGTAACAGTTCCCGAGGGTATAGCGCACTATCTTGAACACAAGCTGTTTGAGAATGACGAGTGCGACGCATTTGATCTGTATGCAAAGACCGGCGCAAACGCAAACGCATATACCAGCTTTGACAAGACGGCATACCTTTTCAGCTGTTCGCAGAAATTTGAGGAAAACCTGCGTATACTGCTCGGCTTTGTGCAGGAACCTTATTTCACCGACGCTACCGTTGCAAAGGAACAGGGGATTATCGGACAGGAAATCAGAATGTACGAGGATGATACCGGCTGGAGAGTATTTTTCAACTGCTTGCAGGCAATGTACGAAAAGAACCCCGTAAGAATTGATATTGCCGGCACTATCGAAAGCATAGCAAAGATAGATAAGGATCTGCTTTACCGTTGCTACAACACATTCTATAACCTTAATAATATGGTAATTGCCGTTGCGGGTAATTTCGATGTTGACAAAACGCTTGAGATATGCGATGAGCTGCTGAAGCCGTCAAAGGATCACGGACTTAAGGTTATCGTTCCCGATGAACCGCTTACGGTTCACGAAAAGAGAAACGTGCAGAAGCTGTCCTGCGCTATCCCGCTGTTCAATATCGGCTGGAAATTCCCCGCATATTCGGGAAAGAAACAGCTTGAAAAATATATCGTCTATAATATCCTTATGGAGCTTTGCCTCGGCAAGACCTCAGACTTCTATAACAGAATGTACGAAGACGGATTGCTAAACGATGCGTTCAATGTCGGCGTATTCTGCGGCAGAGGATTTTTCAGTGTAATCGCAGACGGTGAATCTACAGATCCCGACAGGGTGCTTTCCGAGATCGAAAAAGAGCTTCATCGCCTGAAAAATGAAGGACTCGATGAGGATGAGTTCATTACTATCCGCAACAAGACTTATGGTGAGCTTGTGGCAGGATTCAATAATGTTGAATCCGTTGCTAATGCAATGATAGCACAGGAAATAAATGACGTGGGAATTTATGACGGTATAGAAATTACGGCAAATACCACATTTGCCGATATAAAATCGGCTCTTGACGATTTTGACATTGAGAATAATTCAATTTCGATAATCGAGCCTGCCGATGAGAATTAAGTGAGGAACAAGAAATGAGCGGATTATTAAACATTCTGACCGAAGCGGTGAATGAAGTGCCGAGAATTGAATTTCCAAATCTGTTCGATAAGTCTATTATCGTAAACAGAGTAGCATTCAATCTTTTCGGCGTTGATATCTACTGGTACGGAGTTATTATCGCGGTAGGCGTAATTCTTGCGTTTATTTACGCTATGCACAAGTGCAAGCAGTTCGGACTTATCCCCGACCACGTTTTTGATGTAGCCTTTGTAGCCATAATTTTCGGCTTTATCGGTGCAAGAGCCTACTACTGTATTTTCATTGATACCGATATAAATTTCTTTGATCTGCGTCACGGAGGGCTTGCAATATACGGCGGTATTATTGCGGCGGCGATTGCGGCGGCGATTACCTGCGTTATCCATAAGGTAAACCTTCCCGCAATGTTCGATGTGGGCGGTCTGGGACTGCTCATCGGTCAGTGCATAGGCAGATGGGGCAACTTTGTAAATCAGGAGGCTTACGGCGCTCCTACAGCAGGCTCGCTCCCGTGGGGCATGACAGGCACAACTATTATAAACGATCCCGTGGTTATTGCAAAACAGGCAGAGCTTGATGCGGCGGGAAACGGGCTGTTCGCGCTTGTTCACCCGTGTTTCCTTTACGAGAGCCTGTGGTGCCTTATAGGCTTTGTTGCACTTCATTTCTACTCAAAGAAGCTGAAAACCTTTGACGGTGAGATTTTTCTGCTGTATATAATATGGTACGGCTTAGGACGCTTCTGGATTGAGGCACTGCGTACAGACAGCCTGTTCATCGGACCTTTCAAGGTATCCCAGATAGTAGCCGGCGGTTGTGTTATAGTCGGACTTGCGTTGTTCATACTCGGCAAGATTTTCAAGACGAAGAAACGCGGCTATGTAATGTATAAGGACAGCGAAGCGTGCAAGGAAAAGAACGAGGCATATTATGCCCGTCAGAAGATGCTTGAAGAAAAGGCTAAGGCTAAGAAGGCTATGAAGCAGGCAGGCGAAGCCGCTCCGAGTATAATAGTCGATGACGATGCTCCCGATAATGAGGAAACAACGGCTGATACCGAAAAGAAAGAAGAAAAGACGGAGAAATCCGAAAGCAACGAAGAAAATGCCCCTGATAAAACGGAGGAAGAATAATGAACCTTATAGACGGAAAAGCAGTATCGGCAAGCGTTAAAGAACAGATCCGTGCCGAGATAGAGCGTGACAAGCTCGATATAGGTCTTGCCGTAATAATAGTAGGAAACAATCAGGCAAGCCGTGTTTATGTAAACAACAAGAAAAAGGCTTGCGAGGTGTGCGGAATAAAGTCATACGAGTACGCGCTGCCAGAAGATACAACGCAGGACGAGCTTATGGAGCTTATCGACACGCTGAACAAGGACGATAAGGTAAACGGCATACTATGTCAGTTACCGCTCCCAAAGCATCTTGACGAAGAGAAGGTCATCGAGGCTATTTCACCGCTCAAGGACGTTGATGCATTCAACGCCGTTAATGTCGGAAAGATAATGATAGGAAATTACTCGTTCTTACCCTGTACCCCCGCAGGCGTTATGGAGCTTATTCACAGCACGGGCGTATCGGTCGAGGGCAAGGAGTGCGTTGTTATCGGCAGATCGAATATAGTAGGTAAGCCTATGGCTATGCTTTTACTCCACGAGAATGCAACCGTAACCGTCTGCCATTCAAGAACAAAGGATCTTGCGGAGGTTTGCCGCAGAGCAGATATATTAGTCAGCGCAGTAGGCAGAGCGGACTTTGTTACAGCTGATATGGTAAAGGACGGAGCAGTGGTTATTGATGTCGGCATGAACAGAAATGCAGACAACAAGCTCTGCGGCGATGTCAAGTTCGATGAAGTCGCTCCGAAATGCTCATACATAACACCTGTTCCCGGCGGTGTAGGACCTATGACGATAGCAATGCTGATGAAGAATACGCTTATGGCTAAGCGCATACAGTCAAAAGTATGAATAAGCAGGTAAAAAATCCGTTTAAAAAAGCAGGGCAGGGCGGAAACAAGCGTTTTCTTATAAATGCCGCAATTCTTGCCGCAGGCTGTCTGCTTGTTATATTCAGAATGCCGACGTGGGGTGTTGCACAGGTAGTTGTGCTTGTTATGTTCGCCGCACTCGCCGCATTCCAGGTAGTGCTTTATTTCAAGTTGAAGTGAAATTGCGCTGTCAGCCCCGCAAAAAACACAAAAATTTAATAAACTCCTATTGACAAACCTATCATAATGTGTTATGATTATAGTACCTCATTAGGGGTTTATTTTTTTGTGCCTTTTTTCAAAAAGGTATAATGACCCCAGCCAAGGAAAAAGTCCGAGGCAACGAGGGAGGCTAAAGCCCCAAAGGGCAAAAAAATAGGAGGTGCCGAAAGTGAGAGTTAAAATTACCCTTGCGTGTACTGAGTGCAAACAGCGCAACTACAACACCAAGAAGAACAAGAAGAACGATCCTGACAGAATTGAAATGAACAAGTACTGCAGGTTCTGCAAGAAGCATACTCCACACAAGGAAACTAAGTAAGGAGGTTTATGATGGCTAAAGAAGCAAGCTTGACTAAAGAAGCAGCGAAAGCGAAAAAGGCTAACGAAAAGAACAGCAAAAAAGCTGCTCTTGCAAAGAAGCCTAAGAAATCCATCGTAAAGTACTTCAAGGATTTAAAATCCGAGTTCAAAAAGGTTGTGTGGCCAAGCAAGAAGACAGTATTCAACAACACGGTTGTTGTACTTGTCACTCTGATAGTATCAGGTATCTGTGTTTGGGGTCTTGACACTCTGTTCGCTACTCTGTTAAGATTAGCGCTCAATATGAGTGCCGCAGGCTAAGTATTTTCAAGTAGGAGGGACTAAAGAATGTCTGAGGCAAAATGGTATATTCTCCATACCTATTCCGGTTACGAAAATAAGGTTGCCGGCAACATTATGAAGGTAGTTGAAAACAATAACCTGCACCATTTAATCGAAGAAGTTATGGTTCCTACCGAAACAGTGGTTGAGGAACACGACGGAAAGACGAAAACTTATGAGAACAAGCTGTTCCCGAGTTATGTTTATGTTAAGATGGTACTGACTGATGAGTCGTGGTACATCTGCCGTAACACGAGAGGCTGCACAGGTTTCGTAGGTCCGGGATCAAAACCCATACCGCTGACAGACGAAGAGGTAAAGAACCTCGGTGTTACGACAAAGGTCGCAGAGATTTCATTTGCAGTAGGCGATACGATAAAGATCATATCGGGTTCTCTTGAAGGTTTTGAAGGAACAGTCGATTCTATCGATGAAGAGAACGGTACTGCTCAGGTTACGGTTTCCATGTTCGGAAGACCCACACCCGCAACGGTTGAAATATCCGCTGTGCAGAAAGTTGAAATTTAAGTTCTAATTGTTATTTTGGAGGTTGAGTAAAATGGCTCAGAAGGTTACAGGATTTATAAAATTACAAATTCCTGCCGGTAAAGCAACGCCGGCTCCCCCGGTTGGTCCTGCATTAGGTCAGCACGGTGTAAACATTATGGCGTTTACAAAGGAATTCAATGAGCGCACAAAGAATGACGCAGGTCTTATTATACCTGTTGTTATCACAGTTTATGCTGACAGAAGTTTTTCATTTATTACAAAAACTCCGCCTGCTGCCGTTCTTATCAAGAAGGCTTGCGGAATTGAAACAGCATCAGGCACACCCAACAAGAACAAGGTTGCTAAGATCACTAAGGCTCAGGTTCAGCAGATCGCTGAAACAAAGATGCGTGACTTAAATGCGGGTTCTATAGAAGCCGCTATGTCTATGATCGCCGGCACAGCTCGTTCAATGGGTATTGAAGTAGTTGACTAATTAAGACGGTGGGAGGATAATTTCCGTTATACCACAAGGAGGATAATGAATGAAACAAGGTAAGAAATACGTTGACAGCGTAAAGCTGATCGACAGCACTAAAGCATACGATTCAAGCGAAGCTCTCGACTTAGTTTGCCAGACTGCAAAGGCTAAGTTCGATGAAACAGTTGAGCTTCACGTTAGACTCGGTGTTGACTCACGTCACGCTGATCAGCAGGTAAGAGGTGCGGTTGTACTGCCCAACGGTACAGGTAAGACTGTACGCACACTGGTATTCGCTAAGGGCGATAAGATCCAGGCTGCTATCGACGCAGGTTCTGATTTCGTTGCTGACGATGATACAGTTAAGAAGATAAACGACGGTTGGATGGACTTCGACGTTGTAATCGCAACTCCCGATATGATGGGTGTTGTAGGACGTTTAGGTAAGGTTCTCGGTCCGCGTGGTCTTATGCCTAACCCCAAGGCAGGTACAGTTACTCCTGATGTTGCTAAGGCAATTTCAGAAGCTAAGGCAGGTAAGATCGAATACCGTCTTGACAAGTCTAACATAATCCACTGCCCCATAGGCAAGGCATCATTCGGTAAGGAGAAGCTCGAACAGAACTTCAACACACTGATGGACGCTATAGTTAAGGCTAAGCCCGCCGCTGCAAAGGGTGCATATCTGAAGAGCTGTACAGTTTCTTCAACAATGGGCCCCGGCGTTAAGGTAAGCACAGCTAAGTACGGTGTTTAATTAACACGATTACGACTAACGATACAACACAAGTAAAGCCGATGAGAGATCATCGGCTTTTTTGTGCTCATATTTCAGAATGCTTTGCGAACCTCAAATATATTAGTAACGTTATTGCATAGGCAAACCCGAGAAGCGCTATCCGACAAACTGAACTATCGGTAGCCTGCTGTCAATGTTGATTGATAAAACGGCATAACAGGAGTGTACTAAGGTCAGACTTTCTCTACATACCAAAAAGTGAGCCGTGCGCACTATTCTTTAGCCCATGTTGCAGACTTATAATTTTCTGCTTTTAGTTCTGCCGTGGCTGTTACGATGTTGCGACCGCCTAAACTAATAAAGCACGGAAAGCGGTGATACAGGGTGAAGCTAAACGCTTTGCGGAGCTGGGCTATGACACCGTGCTTATATCGCAGTACGGAGGCTGCTCAGAAACCTGCGAGCCGTATCAAGGCAAGGTTTACATTGATGATGTGTTCACAATATGGAACGGCGAGAAAAGCGGCGACTTCGGCAAGTCAAACTACTGTGACAAGTGTTTTATGCTGTTGTCTGTGGCTATCCGAGGCGGACTGTTCCACCCGAACTGCCGTCACACTATGGGGCAGTACATAGATGGGCTTACAAAGATACCGAAGCCTATACCCGCCGAAAAAATAAAGGAACAGCGAGCACTCGAAGAAAAGCAACGTGCTATGGAGCGCAGTATAAGAGCGCTCAAACGCAAGGCTGAAGGTACGCAGGACGAGAAGAAGGTCAAGGAGTATAAGCGTAAGCTCCGTGAAGAGCAAGGCAAGCTCAGAGAATTTATCAAAGAGCATGACGATGTTCTCCGCAGAGATTATTCAAGAGAGAAGATCTACAGTGGTGAGGGCAAGCCGAAGCAGGCAGCTCCGAGAACGGAGGAAGCGCCTGTTAAAGTTACCGATACCGAAAGTAAAAATCCTGTTCCTATTGATAAAGTGCCTTATGTTTCTAAGCCGGATAATAACGAAAACACAATGAATTTTGTACAGCCTGAGCCTGTAAAGACCGTTCAGAGCAATGAAGAAACAGACAATACGCCGACTGCGGTTGTGTCTGATGAAGCCGATGAAACTGCCGAAACGACAGAAAACGTACAGGAAACTGTAAAACAGCCTGTTGAAGCAACGGCAGACAGCGAAGAAGACGTACAAAATTTTACAGACGATGCTATTGACAATTCGGATGAAAGTGATATAATAGAAGAGGAAACAGATTTCGAGCCGTTGCCGGCAGATACTGTTGTTCCTGTACTGCGTGAGGATTCAAATGAATGGATTAACCGTCTGTCCCCCGAAGAAGTAAGAGCAATAAAGAAGTACACGAAGAACAGCGGCGATCCCAAAGACGATAAGTTCTATGCAAGGCTTAATTCAATGATTCGTGGGGATATTCCCGAAGATGACACTTTGAAATATTATTCCGATGTTATATCGGGTGCGATAGCGAAGTTTGAATTAAAGCACGACATTATCTGTTACCGTTCTGTCAATTACAATCCTGTGGAAGGAATGAAAGTTGGCGATATATATGAGCCTAAGCAATTTATCAGTACAGCGGTTGTTGCATCGAGAGCACTTAAAGGCGACTATGATATTATCATAATTGCAAAAAAAGGAAGCACAGGCGCATATATTGAGTTATTAAGCAAATATCCGAAACAAAGGGAATTTTTGTTTGACAGAAATTTAAAATACAAAGTTTTGAAAATCAGTGATAATGAAATGACATTAGAGGTGGTAGTATGAAAGATAAATCTAAATCAAATATTTCGGACGAGTTAATCGAAAAAATTTGGAATGATTACAGAAAAGCTAAAGAAACTGTAGAAGATGACTGGGATGAAGAAACCCGAAAAGACTGGGAAGAAAAAATGAACTCATAAAACCGCCCACAGCAGTGAGCGGTTTTCTTATACCCATGTGCAATTGATTACACTTGATTTTAACTTGCATAGTACGCACTAACGATATAACAAACGGCTTTATCAAACCAAACGTTAACTTGCAGTGTTTATTTGAAATTATAGCTGATTTTAAACACAAACTTTGCAAAAACAGCCGTTTTTTGTGAAGTTCGGTGCAAATCAGAACCAAACTTAATAATTTTACCGCCCCATTCGGTGATGCTCCATAAAGAAGTATCTCTAAACCAAGACAAATAGGCAGACTATGATAGCGGAACAGTCAAGTTGGCTGTTCCACCTTTTTATGAAGAAAATAACTGCTATACAAGGACACATAAGCAGAGCGAACCGTATATCGGCAAATATAGGCAATAATCATAAGAGCCTGATCTCGATGCAGAATCAGGCTCTTTTCGTTTAGGAGATTGACATTATATGGTGAACTACGGTATAATAAATGGTAGCAGACCAATAAAAGTAATAAAATTCCTATGCGATTAAGGTATAATTAAGGTTTGTATGTTAGAGTATAATAGGTAAAGTGTAGCAGGATGACGTTTTGGAGGTTATTATGGAGCGATTACTGCTGTTAGATGCAAAAGACTACGATGATGATATGGACGTATGGGCAAGGATTGCAGTACGGGGTATCGTTTTTATTGGAGACAAGCTATTGCTGCTCAATGATAATAAAGGCGAGGTCAGTCTCCCCGGCGGCGGTCAGGACGAGGTTGAATCCGATGCAGATACCCTTATCCGTGAGATCAGAGAGGAAACGGGATACTCCGTTATTCCCGATACCATACGTCCGTTTGGGTATATCGAGGAAAAGCGAAGGGATTTCAAGAGCTATCACGATGACAGGATATTCCACCAGATCAGCAGACTGTATTTTTGCGAGGTATCTGCCGAGTGTGGAGAAACGCAGCTCAGCAAACAGGAAAAGATCTATGGAATGAGAACAGCGATGTATACCCTTGATGAAGCAATAGCCAAGAATCGGGCGATGCTCGATACTGTTGGCAATCTTGCGTGGAATCAGAGGGAGTATAGGTCGTTACTGCTGATAAAAGAGTATATAGAAAAGGTGTGACTGAAAAATGACAGCAAAGATCATCGTAAAATGTATCATATACAACAGAGCACTGAACCGATTTCTCTTAGTTCAGAGATGCCAAAATGACGATACAGGTGCGAACACCTGTGAGAATGCAGGCGGCAACATTGAGGACGGCGAAACGCCCGAAGATGCGGTGTTCAGAGAGGTCAAAGAGGAAACAGGTATCACGGACATTGAGATAAAGAAGATCGCTTATGTGAGTATTTTAGAGGGTGAGCTGCCCGACCTCTTGATCGTTTATCTGTGCGAAACTGCGACCGAGAATGTCACGGTCAGCTTTGAACATCAGGCTTACATCTGGGCAGATGAGGAGAAGTGCAGAGAGCTTTTGCCAAAAGCAATCATCAGTGATTTTGAAAAGAATCATGTGTTTGATATTTTACGCAAATAATCAATAAATTACATGAGAACCGTGATATAATGAATTCATAAAAACCGACGGAGCAATGAGCCTATGACATACACAGCAAAAATAGAACAGACAAAGGACGACAAAAAGCGAATGCACTATATGCCGAACACGGACACCTTTGAGGAAAAGGACTGCGACAGCCTGTCTAATATCAGGAACGCGCCTTTCCCCTCCGGCTGGATAAAGGAGTCGGGAACGCCGCCTTGTTCGCATCTTGATGTTATAGTTGTAACTGATGAGCCGTGTGAGCTCGGTGTAAAGCCCGACTGTATGGACGATGCTGTGGCTATTGCCGAAAGCTACGTCAAGTCCGGCAAAAGCGAGGACATCAACTCGGCACTGTCGGCGGTAGTCAAGAAATATCCCGATATGAAGGCTGACGTGGGCGACAGCAAGAAGCATGGCGGCTTCAAGGTCGGCGCAGG
>ULJR01012227.1_pt1 | contig 11577 bp, 6 predicted proteins | sample 1950951 | NCBI WGS metagenome assembly ULJR01 (sample SAMEA4835480, study PRJEB28245) | human gut metagenome | biome: gut microbiome; material: fecal sample | place: Denmark | collected 2008
CCCATCAGGGTCTCTACGATGAAGACTACGAAGCGAAGGTTATCCTCCGGAGTCTTGCCTGCTGCATGCAGCAGAACACCAGTATCAGTGCAGAGGCTCCAGTTGTTGTGCTTGCCCGAACCATTCACACCAGCGAATGGCTTCTCGTGAAGGAGCACACGGAAGCCATGCTTATGGGCCACACGCTTCATCAAACTCATGAGGAGCATATTGTGATCTACAGCAAGATTGCACTCCTCATAGATAGGTGCCAGCTCAAACTGGTTTGGTGCCACCTCGTTATGACGGGTCTTGCAAGGGATGCCGAGTTCGAGTGCCTGGATTTCCAGATCCTTCATGAAAGCCTGCACACGCTCAGGGATTGTTCCGAAATAGTGGTCGTCCATCTGCTGATTCTTGGCAGAATCGTGCCCCATCAGCGTACGTCCGGTAAGCATCAGGTCAGGGCGGGCAGAATAGAGACTTTCATCCACGAGGAAATATTCCTGCTCCCATCCCAAGTTGGTCTGCACCTTCTTCACCTGAGGATAGAAGTAATGGCACACTTCGGTAGCTGCTTCACTCAGTGTATGGAGCGAGCGGAGCAGTGGGGCCTTGTAATCGAGGGCCTCACCTGTATAAGATATAAAAATGGTAGGGATACAGAGCGTATCGTCGATGATAAAGACTGGCGAAGTTGGGTCCCAGGCAGAATAACCTCTGGCCTCGAAAGTGTTGCGAATTCCGCCATTAGGGAACGAACTGGCATCAGGCTCCTGCTGAACAAGCAACTTGCCTGAAAATTCCTCTATCATACCACCCTTGCCGTCGTGCTCCACAAAAGCATCATGCTTCTCTGCAGTACCCTCGGTAAGAGGCTGAAACCAGTGCGTATAATGAGTTACCCCGTTTTCTTCTGCCCAAAGCTTCATGCCCGCAGCCACAGCGTCAGCGATGGAACGATCCAGACGATTACCATTATCAATCACATCGATGAGTTTCTCGTAAACATCAGATGGGAGATACTTGTACATCTTCTGGCGGTTGAATACATACTTGGCGAAGTATTCCGAAGGGCGAACCTTGGGAGCTTCCACCTCTACAGGTCTTTTCTTAAAGGCCTCGGCTACAACCTCAAATCTCAAATTAGCCATTCTTTTATCGTATTTATAAGTTTGCGGGTGCAAAGTTAGTAATTTTTTGGCAAAACACTAACATTTTGCTCACATTTTATGCAAATTTCAAACTTATATCATATAAAATCACATCTTCATATATATTAGACAACCTTATCTGAATAAAATGAGACGATGAAACTATATATAATAAGGTAATGATACACTATATATAATAAGGTGACAAATTTGAATAGGAAAATAAGCATTTTAGAGTTACATATTTTTCCCCATTTTCTTCTTTTTTTCTCCTAAAAAAGATTTAAAAAACGCCTTTTTACTCAATATTGCGGTATAAGGTAGAATAATGGGGAAAAATATGTAATGGAATTCCTTCTTTTTTTATTAACTTTGCACCGACAATAAAAGAATGATGAACAACAGACTAACAAGTTATCAGCTGCAAGACTTTGCAGAAGAAGACGGCAATTCGGTTTTTTCCGACCCGGATTATGTAGTAGCATCTCCCCTGCTGCTATTTCCCGACGAAGAAGAAAGCATCAAGGTCAATTTCCTGATGATGCTCTTCTGTCTGGACGGCAATCTGTGCCTGAATTTCGACGACCGCAAGATAGAACTCTTTGCCGGCGACCTGCTGCTTGTTCCTCCCAATGTCATCGTTCACAGCATCCGCAAGAGCGAGAGGTGCCTCATCACGATGGTAGGCTATTCCCTCTCGGCAGTACGCCGTCTGCTGACGAGCAACCGAGATGCATGGATTATGTTCAATGCTCTCAACCAGAAACCGTTGATATCTTACAACCAGAAGATCATCCACAATTTCATCAGCACGTTCGTCAACATTCTGCGTTTCCGCAGCAATCGGCACGACCATTACTGCAACGAACTGAAGGAAAGTCTGATGGCGAGTATCTTCTTCTATGTAATCAACGACATTCATGTGCCTGCCTACGACAACGTGATTACCACGCAGCACAGGCACAGTGCCGACAGGATTTTTCTGGAGTTCTCCAATGCCCTGGCAGTTGACAACGGTTGCCATCGCACCGTGGCCTATTATGCTGACAAGCAATGCGTGAGTCCGAAATATCTCTCGAAGATTGTCAAGCAGTACACAGGAAAGCCTGCCATCGGCATCATCCTGGAACATGCAGTAGATAAGATCAGGGCTGAGTTGAAATACACCGACATTCCCATCAAGGAAGTAGCCGAAAGGTTCGGGTTCGACGACTACGCCTCGTTCTGCAAATTCGTGAAGACCCACATCGGATGCAGTCCGCAGAACTGCCGGAACAGCTGACAGAATCGTACAGGAACAACTGAAAGGGAACTATCAGAAAGGCTGAAAAGGTCTGACAGAGAGACTATCGGTTTCATTGCTGCGACAAAATTAGAATTGATTCAACAAAAATAAATCAGTTAAATAAATACATTATTTATAGTTAAAAAACAAATCATTAATACTAACGACTATGCGCGTAATTATTGAAAAAAATTATGATGAGCTGTCACGTTGGGCAGCCAATCACGTAGTAGAGACAATCAACAAGTTCGCTCCAACAGCAGAGCGTCCATTCGTACTTGGTTTGCCAACCGGTTCATCCCCAATGGGTATGTATGCAGCGCTCGTAGAGGCTGTCAAGGAAGGCAAGGTATCATTCAAGCACGTCATTACTTTCAACATGGATGAATACGTGGGTTTACCAGAGTCTCATCCAGAGAGCTACCACTCATTCATGGCAAAGAATCTGTTCGATCACATTGATTGCCCTAAGGAGAACATCAACATTCTCAATGGTAATGCAGAAGACCTCGAAGCTGAGTGCGAGCGCTACGAGCAGAAGATCAAGGCTGCAGGCGGTATCGACCTCTTCATTGGCGGCATTGGTCCTGACGGCCACATCGCCTTCAATGAGCCTTACTCTTCCCTCACCTCACGCACCCGTGTGAAGACTCTCACCACCGACACCCGCATCGCCAACTCACGCTTCTTCGGCAACGATCCTGAGGCTGTTCCTGCTTTGGCTCTTACCGTAGGTGTAGGCACCGTGATGGACGCAAAAGAGGTGATGATTCTCTGCAATGGTCACAACAAGGCACAGGCTCTCCACGCTGCCATCGAAGGTCCAGTTACACAGGCTTGGACCATCAGCGCACTCCAGCTCCACAAGCACGGCATCATCATCTGTGATGAAATGGCTACAGACGAGTTGAAAGTGGGAACCTACCGCTACTTCAAGGATATCGAGAAGAACAATATCTAAAAGACCCCTCGACCGATAAAATTCCAACAGACCGAGAAAATTCCAACATTATCAATATATTACATTACATAAATATATTACGTTATGAGATTAAATCTTAGTTCACAAATCGTACTCAACAAGGTACCTGTGGAATTCTACAAGCCTAAGACGACCGTGGAATACTCCGAAATCTCCCGCATGGAGAAAATTCATACCGATATCTTCGCATCTGTAAGCGAAGGCTGTAGTCATATTGCCGACTGCATTGAGAAGGGCATTAAGGCTGCACAGCACGAAGGCAAGTACTACGTGATGGCATTGGGCACAGGCCTCTCTGTCAATCCTGTATATGATGAATTGGTAAGCCGCTACGAGAAGAAGAAACTGAGTTTCCGCAATGTTGTAGTATTCAATGCCTATGAGTACTACCCACTCCGCAAGGACAGTTCTATCCGCAGCATCAACCAGCTCAAGGAGCATTTCCTCGACCACGTGGATATTGCAGAACAGAATATCTTCACCCTCGATGGCAGCATCGCACAGGAGGCTGTACAAGACACCTGCCGCCTCTATGAGCAGCGCATCAAGACCTTCGGCGGTCTCGACGTAGCTATTCTCGGCATCGGCCGCATGGGTAATATCGCAGCCAACGAACCGGGGTCAAGCATCCAGTCGCTCACTCGTATCATCCTCATCGGCAATATGTCACGCGAGGAGATGGAAAACAGCTTCAAGACCAAGGAGCAGGTTCCTCCATGTTCACTCACAATGGGTGTTGGCACTCTCCTGACAGCCAAGACTGTATTCCTGACAGCATGGGGCGACGAAAAGTCTGAGATTATGCAGAAGGTGATAGAGGGCAACATCACAGATACCCTGCCTGCTACTTTCCTGCAGACTCACCCAGACGCACAGGTGGTATTGGATTTGAGTGCAGCTGCCCATCTTACCCGTATTGAGCACCCTTGGTTGGTTTCATCATGCGAATGGACAGACAAGTTGGTACGTTCTGCACTGGTTTGGCTTTGCCAGAAGATTAACAAGCCAATCCTGAAGTTGACCAACAAGGACTACAATGAGAATGGTCTGAGCGAACTGTTGGCTCTCTATGGTTCTGCATACAATGCTAATATCAAGATTTTCAACGACTTGCAGCATACCATCACCGGTTGGCCTGGTGGTAAACCAGACGCTGACGATACCTATCGTCCAGAGCGTGCCAAACCATATCCAAAGCGTGTCGTAGTGTTTTCTCCACACCCAGACGATGACGTTATCTCTATGGGCGGAACCATCCGCCGTCTGGTTCAGCAGCACCACGACGTGCATCTGGCTTACGAGACATCCGGCAACATCGCAGTAGGTGATGAGGAAGTAACACGCTTCATGCACTTCATCAATGGTTTCAACCAGCTCTTTGCAGAATCCAAGGACAGCATCATCGCCAACAAGTACAAGGAGATCAAGACATTCTTTGCCAACAAGAAGGAGGGCGACTTCGATACAAGAGACATTCTTACCATCAAGGGTCTTATCCGTCGTGGCGAGGCACGTATTGCTTGTACCTATAATGAGATCCCGCTGGATCATGTCCACTTCCTCGACCTTCCATTCTATGAGAGCGGTAAGATAGAAAAACTCCCTATGACCGAGAAGGACGTAGCAGTAGTAAGACAGTTGCTGCAGGAGGTGAAGCCTCATCAGATCTATGTAGCTGGCGACTTGGCAGACCCTCACGGCACCCACCGCAAGTGTACTGACGCCGTATTGGCTGCCATCGACCTCGAGAAGGCGGCTGGCGCAGAGTGGCTGAAAGATTGCCGCATCTGGATGTATCGTGGAGCATGGGCAGAATGGGAGATTGAGAACATCGAGATGTGTGTTCCATTGAGCCCAGAGGAATTGCGCGCTAAGCGTAATTCTATCCTGAAGCACCAGTCTCAGATGGAAAGTGCTCCTTTCCTCGGCAATGACGACCGTCTCTTCTGGCAGCGTGCGGAAGACAGAAACCGCGCTACAGCCCAGTTGTATGATAACTTGGGTCTTGCTTGCTATGAGGCGATGGAAGCATTCGTAGAATATAAACCTTTATAATCTGATTCAGATTCCATAACTGAATATATCTTAAGAGCCCTCAGCTGAATTTCAGCTGGGGGCTCTATTTTTAGGCACTGATTACGCGGTTCTTTTGGGATTGGTGAAGAGTTTCGCAGTGTCATGTAATCCCCCTGCTGTCTTTCGGAAAAATCGGACAACTTTCTCTGGTGTAACACGAACTTTTCCTCATGTAATATTTTCGTATATTTCCCTCTTTATGTAACATTAGCGAAAGTTATTGGTATATTATAGAAATATAAATCATCGGAAAAGTTGTAATTTTGCATCGCATTTTCAGAGTAAATCTGGAATTAAAACAACGCTAAAATTATAAAATCTTAAGTACCATTGTCCCCCGCGAATATAAAATCATCACATTTGGGAACATATACGTTTAATCATTTTGGAATCACCATTGTTTGTATTGATGTTTCTTTGTAAAAATTTATGTTATGAAAAAATTATGTTTAATTTTAACTGTATTGTATACTATTTGGGCTAATTGTAGCGCTCAATCACTTAACATCGCTAGAAATCTGCTGGAAGGTAATAGTTCGACGTTTGAGTCAGACATGGGTTCGTGGACTTGCAATGATAATAATGCATGTTCAATAGCAAGCGAAAGTGGACACAACGGTAAATATCTTAAGCTTACACATACCGGACGTGTTAATGATTATGACAAGCAGATGGAATACAGTCTTAGCGGTCATACTCCAACTAAAGGAACAAGATACGTCATCAAGTTCTGGGCGAAAAGAAATGGAAACTCAGGAAAAGGTCAAATCAAGGTTCTTCTTCAGAAAAACGACGAGAGTGAAAAATGGCCTCAGCAGGAATTTTCTAACAATCCATTTACTGTATCTAACGACTGGACGCATTACGAATTTGACATAACCGCAAACCGAGGTGACTATCAGGTAATAAAAATAAACTTTGGTGACTGTGGCGAGGTGTGGATAGACGATATTGAATATGGAGAATACTCTGCTAACGTAGCCCCTGTTCATGCTACGGGCGTAACCCTCGATAAGACATCTGCATCAGTGAAGCAGGGTAGGACTATCACCCTTACTGCCACTGTCGCGCCAGCAGATGCTGTAAACAAAAATGTAACATGGAGTTCAAACAACGCGTCTGTTGCTACTGTAATCAATGGCGTTGTTACTGGTGTGGCAACAGGTAACGCAAAGATTACTGTAACAACAGAAGATGGAAGCCATACAGCAAGTTGTACGGTGACGGTGACAACGTCTTTGCCACCGGTATTAATTGCTGATTTTAATGATATAGCATCGCTTGACGGAACAATCTCTCCATATTATCCGAATGGTGTAACGCCAACAAGGAAGGACAATATGTACATTGATTTAATTAAAGATCCATATAATGATGGTAAGTGTGTTGCTGTTTCGGATGGTAATCACAAAGATCAAGAATATTGCAGAATTAATCTTCCTAATACTGTGAATATTAAAGATTATGGTATTCTTGCATTCGATATATGTTATCCCCCAAAAAGTACAGATGCTGGTGGACACCAGCATGAGGATATGAACTATAAGCTTATACCTATTTCTCTTATATACACCGACAGAAACGGTGATACACAGACTGTTAAGCTTGCACAATTCAATACACCTGTATTCCCAGCACCTGTATGGGATACTAAGATGATAGGTCTTAAATCTCTTGCCGATAAAAATTTCGAAGGTGCATCAAATTTCCAGATAAAAATTGGTCCTATTAATTCCAACAGGTGTATATATTACCTTGACAACATCCGAATAAAGGAAAACGTCGATGATGTTGAAAATTTTAAGCAGGATGATGACCTCTCTGATATTTGGTGGAAATGTGCAGACGATACACTCTATATTAAAGGAACAGGTCCTATTCCAGCATATAAAGATGATAAAAAATGTCCTTGGGAGAGTCGTACTGATGTCATTCGTTACGTTGTTGTAAGTGAAGGTATAACAGCTGTAGGAGACTATAGTATAGGAAACTCAAAAAAAGAAGTCGTAGATATCACCCTTCATTCTATACCAGAATACTTTGGTGAGCATTGTTTGGAGAGACAATATGCAAGCAATTTGAAAAGAAACCTTCATCTTGAGCTATGGGATGCAGAAAAGCCTTTCATCGCAAATAAAAAGTCAGATTATTTCCCAACTTTCAATACTGCAAAGTACTTCCGTAATGTGACAAATACATATTCAACAGTATGTCTGCCTTTCCCTGTGGCAAAAGAAACTGTAACTGCTGCTGGTGCAGAACTGTTTGATTTCACTTCTATAAAAAAGAATGGAGAACAATACACACTCGCATTCAGCAAACACTCTGGCGATATGGTGGCTGGTCAGACATATCTTGTAAAGAATTGTAATATAAACGGTACGCTCCAGAACACGGATGTGACTAAGAAACAGTTTAATCTTACTCCATCAGGTTCTACAAACACTATTGAGAATAGCGTTCCTTCGTTCTCTATATCTATGACCGGTGTGTTCCAGCCATCCGTGTTTGGTCGTAACCTCGGAACAGAAGATGCCCCTGTATATGCATACGGTTTCCTGAATGAGACGTTCTATATGAACGGTGGCAATATGAGCGTTCGCCCAATGCGTGGCTACTTCAAAGGCTCACAGTTATACAGTGCTCCTGGTTATGGCGAGCAACAGCAGTCTGGCGCTAAGAAGATGCCGAAGATGTTTAATTTTGAGATAGTTCCAGATATCGTAACACATATTTCGTCCCCAGCTTTCATTGCAGAGGACTTCAATATTGAGGAGGTGTATAGCCCAAGCGGCATGAAGACCGAGTCGCTGAATAAGGGACTCAACATCATTCGCACCTCTACAGGCAGAGTGCTGAAAGTGATGGTGAAGTAAGAGAAACAAGCATTAATTCACAGTCATCCCTTCCCCGCATACGGGGTAGGGGATGTAGTGAGTGAAGAAGAAAAGAACGTTTAAATCAAGGAAAAATAAAGATGAAAAAAGAATATACAAAACCTATTGTTGAGGTGACGACGTGCTGCGCTTCAGAAAACATCCTCTCTGCCTCAAAACCCGAAAAACCTGTAAAGATTGAGGTTGATGATAAAGAAGAAAAAAAAGACCCATGGGGCGGTATAAAGTGGGACAACTGGGAAGTGGATTAATCAGAAAGACACAAATCAATATAGTCTTGCAAAATATCCATATAAACCTAACACAATGACAAAGAAAGTATTAACAGTAATTGCAGCCCTCGCTTTTTGCGTCGGGGTGCAAGCTCAGACCCTTGAGGCTGAGACAATGGCCCCCGGCGGTCAATATGCCGGGAAGTGTAGCAGCCCGTTCCAGGGAATGGCTCTCTGTGCCAATGGTGACAATGCTACCGGTGTGGTTAGCCTGACCAACGGCAGCGGAGTGTATAACATAAAGGTGACGGGCGCATCAAGCAACGGCACGGCTGCTGGAGTGGCTCTTTACGTCGGTGGAAAGAAAATGGCCGACATGTCGTTCAGTGGCACTGCACCTTCTGTACAGCAAGTGCAGACAAAGTTGTATCTGGACGCATCTTCTGTGGACGTGAAGCTGAACCTGGAGAATGATAACGGTTCTAACGATACTTACATTGACAAGATAGAGTTTGAATTTGTCAAGGCACTGGCCGTAAGGCCAACTCCGGTGCTGCCTCAGCAGAGCGTATGGCAGTCGGGACAGTATCGCAACATTCTGCAGGAGGCAGGATACTCGCAGGACGAGATTAACAGCAAGCTGCGGGCAATGGAGCAACAGTTCTTTGAGGGCGACGCAGAAAACGGACGCCTGTACTACGAACTGGGCAGCGACGAGGCTTACATCCTCGATACAGGAAACGATGATGTACGCACAGAGAGTATGTCTTACGGCATGATGATCTGTGTTCAGCTGAACAAGAAAGCAGAGTTTGACAAGCTGTGGCGCTTTGTAAAGAACCACTGTGTGCACAAGTCGGGACCTAACAAGGGCTACATGGCATGGCAACTGAACAAGGACGGCAGCATCAAGGATCAGAACGCTGCTCCTGACGGCGACGAATACATAGCAACAGCACTGATGTTTGCTGCGGGAAGATGGGGCAACAATACGGGCATAGACTACTGGAAGGAAGCAAACTGCATCCTGGAGAACATGCTGAGCAAGAGCCACTACGTAAACTCTTCGCACGTCAATATGTTCAATAAAGACGAGAAGCAGATTGTCTTCGTGCCATACGCACAGTCGGCAGTACACACCGACCCATCATACCACATGCCTGCATTCTACGAGCTCTGGTCGAAGTGGGCAAACAACAACCGACAGTTCTGGAAGGAATGTGCAGACAAAAGTCGCGAGATGTACCCAAAGTTTGCTAACAGCACTACCGGTCTCATGCCTGACTATGCTGAGTTTAGCGGTGAGGCACGCTCAGGCGAGCATAGCGATTTCCGCTACGACGCATGGCGCTGCGCTATGCACATGGCTACCGATTACATGTGGTTCAATGGCAGTGAGACAGAGAAACAGCAGACAAAGAAACTCCTCGATTTCTTCTACGGCAAGGGGATAAAGGACTATAAGGCTCTTTATAAGCTCGATGGCACTGCAATATATGGTGGCGACCACTCACCGGGTCTGGTAGGATGTAACGCCGTAGGTGCTATGATTTACGAAGACGTTAAGGCATGGGATTTCGTCGACGACTTCTTTGAGATGACTTTCCCTACCGGTAAATACCGCTACTACGACGGCTGCCTCTACTTCCTTAGCTACCTGCATGCTTCTGGCAATTTCAAGATGTATAAGCCGGCAGACGTACTGAGCGTGGCTCTGGATGAGCAGTACAAGACTGACAGCAATGGTTACCTCGTCATCGACGACTTTGAAAATGTTCCTGAGGGCAAGGAGTACTATATGCACTGCAGAGACAATTCGTCAAGTGCGGCTACTCTGGTTGCCGATCCAAAGAATGGTTCTAACCATGTCGTTAGCATAGAACCTAAGTCGTATGACGACTACTACTATCATGCATTCCGTCTGCCAGAAGGACAGACTCTCGGCGGCAACTACAAGAGCATCGAGTTTGACATCCTCTTTGATGGTGAAAGCTATAACAATGAGAAGCTGAACGTATTCCTGAACGACTACAGCCAGCCTATCTATACAGAGAGCACAGGCGCAAAAGCCGAGCAGGGCACATGGAAGCATATCTCTGTTGATGTGCCTGCTGGCAATACCGACAACGAGTTTGTCTTTGGTCTCGGTGTAAGAGCAGGTAGCGGCATCTGCTATGTGGACAACCTCAAACTCAGACCTAACGGTGCTCCTGAACCTGGACCTGGTCCTACACCTGGCGATACATCTGACTCACGCAACGGTACTTACTTTACAGAGAATAGCGTGAAGTACTACATGATTGAGGACTTCGAAGGCAAGACTGTAGGCACTACTACTGATATGCAGAACAACGGCGGTAAAGCTACAGTAAGCGGAGAGCACAAGATGGAGGGTGAGAAGGCTCTCAAAATCAACATCGGAGATGCATACCAAGCTAATGGCTGCTACGCTATCGATGTGACACTGCCAGAAGGAACAACGCTCTCCAGCAACAAGTTCACTGCTATAAACTTCACTATCTACTATGAGGCAGGTTCTATCCAGTATAAGGGTGCTAAGTACAACTCTGGTGTAAAGGTTTGGCTGAACGACATAAACAATATGATCATCCAGCATGAAACAAAGGATTGCATTGGAAAGACTGAGAATATTTCTGTTCCTCTGAATGGTAAGTTTACTGACACCAACAGCTTCAAGCTTCTCATTGGTGGCCTCTGCAGCGACAATGCCAACGATGGTATCTATTACATCGACAATATCCGCCTCGTCGTCAAGACGAGCGATGCAGATACACCTACCAATATAAATCTACAGAGCATTTCGAATGGCAATGCTCAGGAGATGTTCAGCATAGGTGGACAAAGAGTGAACGGCTCTTATCATGGCATCGTGGTTATAAATGGCAAGAAGGTAGTTGTAAAGTAAGTAATATCAATAACTATACAAAGCGGCATCATAGGATCAGAGATGAAACTATGATGCCGCTAGTTT
>ULJR01008022.1_pt1 | contig 11460 bp, 10 predicted proteins | sample 1950951 | NCBI WGS metagenome assembly ULJR01 (sample SAMEA4835480, study PRJEB28245) | human gut metagenome | biome: gut microbiome; material: fecal sample | place: Denmark | collected 2008
GTTTTTACACCTCCTAATATCAACTATGTGTCGTTGTTCACTTAAAGAATGAATGTTTAAAACTATTGTATTTAATATTTCTTCATTTAATGAAGCCCTTGTACTCATTGGACAACTGTAAATAATTTGATTTGTAAATTGTTTACTTCTAAACAAATATTGTGCATACTCAGGTAATATAATACTCTCATTAACTATTGGGCGTAATCTTTTGCAAAAACCATTAAATGTTGCCTTTTCATAATCTTGCAAAGCGACACAACTTTTACCAAGTTCATCTAATTTTTCACTCGTCCTAGTAACAAACACATCTCCTCGTTTTATGGAGAATCGTTTTATTTCCAAAGGACTTGTATTTACTAAATCAATTAGTGAACTTGGAATATGATAGTTATTAAATACAATAGAAAAAGACAAAAATGGATTACCATATCCAAATTGACTTGCTGGTTTTGATAAACCTGATGATATAGAATATAATTCTTTTAATTTATATAATTGCATAAAAACTCCTTTCAGAAAGTAGGTGTAAAATGAGGATTAAAGACTTATTTGAAATTAATAAAGCCATAACCACATCAAGAGAATTTTTTGATGATAATAAAGGAATACCTTGCGTTCATTATGGTGATATATACAGATTTTATAACGAAAAAACAATTTTATCATCAAATATATTAAATAAATTTACATTAAATCTTGATAAATTAAAAACTATAAATCAAGATTCTATAATAATGCCAGATGTAACTGAAACTATCACAGATTTTGGACATTTGACATATATAAAATATGATAAGACCCAATATATAAATGGAACTCATACATTAGCAATTTTAAATAATAAAAATAATAATTTAAAATATTTATTTTATTATTTACAAAGTTCAAAAATAAAGAAACAATTACAAACTTTATTGCTGGGAAGTACCGTTTTTCAAATATCTAAAAAAGACCTTGAAAATTTTGAATTGCAAAGCATACACAACGAAAATGAACAACAACACATAGTTGATATTAGGAGGTGTAAAAACTATGCAATATAAATTAAGTCAATTAGTTAACTATTCCAACGACAAAATCAATTCATCATTGTTAACAAACCTAAATTATATTTCAACCGAAAATATGCTTCCTAATATAGGTGGTATCATAAAATCTTCAAATGTTCCATTAAATACAAATGTGTGTAAATTTATAAAAGATAATATACTATTATCAAACATAAGACCTTATTTTCATAAATTATACTTATCAACATTCACAGGTGGTTGTTCTAATGATGTATTATGTTTTAAAATAACAAATCCTAAAATAATAAATCCTAAATATCTTTATTATGCTATGTCGACCAAAAGTTTTATAGACTATGTTGTATCAACCTCAAAAGGAACAAAAATGCCAAGAGGTGATAAAAATGCTATATTAGAATATACTTTTAATGTTGCTTCTATTCCTCAACAACTTCTTATAGTTGATATTATTGCATATCTAAAATTTTTTCTACTTTCTTTGCTAATTCTTGATTTTCTTTTAATAAATCTTTTAGTTCATTTGATACAATTTTAATTTGTTTTTCTACTTCCTCTTTGGACATTTCATTGGAATCATCAATTCCTACATATCTTCCAGACACTAATGAATAATCATTTGCTCTAATTTCTTCTAAACTAGCAGAATAACAATAACCTTTTATATCTTCATAGTTTTCATTCTTCAACCAATTATGATATGTATTGGCTGTTTCTTTAATTTCTTCTTTACTCAATTCCCTAATCTTTCTATCAATCAAAGTTCCTTTCTCTCTTAAATCAATAAAAAGAATTTTATCATCTTGTGTTTTTTGTTTTCTTAAAAACCATAATGATACTGGAATACCTGTTGTATAAAATAGTTTATCTGGTAATGTAATTATACAATCAACAATATCATCTTCTATCATTGCTTTTCTAATACTATATTCTTGTGTCTGACTTGTAGATAAACTACCATTTGCTAAAACGAAACCTGCAACACCTTTTGGTGATAATTTTGAAATCATATGCTGAATCCAAGCATAGTTTGCATTTCCTTTTGGAGGAACATCATATTTCCATCTAGGATCTTCTAGTAATGACTCTTGACCATAATCTTTAATATTAAATGGTGGATTGGCAAGTATATAGTCTGCCCTTAATGCTTTATGCTTATCGTCGTGGAATGTATCTCCATTTGAATCACCTAAATCGGCTTCAATTCCTCTAATTGCTAAGTTCATTTTTGCTAAACGCCAAGTTGTAGCATTTAATTCTTGTCCATAAACAGAAATATTATTTATATTTCCTTGATGTTCATCAACAAAATTCGCTGATTGAACAAACATACCTCCCGAACCACAGCAAGGGTCATATACCTTACCATTAAAAGGTTCTATCATTTCAACAAGCAATTCAACAACACATCTCGGAGTATAGAACTCTCCACCTTTTTGTCCTAAATTTCTTGCAAATTTACCCATAAAATATTCATATACCTTACCAAAGAAATCACCACCTGCATTTGTTGTATCTAACTTATTTGTAAATAGATCAATCAATTCACCTAGTCTTCTTTGGTCAACTTCTAGTTTTGAATAAGTTTTTGGTAAAATGTTCTTTAATTCAGGATTTTGCTTTTCAATAGCAATAAAAGCCTCGTCTAATACTTTTCCTAATTCCTCAGATTTAGAATATTTAGAAATATAACTCCATCTTGCTTCTTCCGGTATCCAAAAGACCATATTTTTTGAGTATTCGTCTATATCATTTTCATAGCCTTTTCCCTCATCAACAAGTTCTTTATATCTAACATCAAATTTATCTGAAAGGTATTTCAAAAATATTAGTCCAAGTACAACGTGCATATAATCTGCTGCTGCAAGTCCTCCACGAAGTTTATTTGCAGAGTCCCATAGTACATTTTCTAGTTTTTCTGTACTCATATTTTTCCTCCTTTAATTTAATGATTAACAAAATTATTATATCATTTAATCTCTTTTTTTTCCATAAGTCAGCAAAAATTTCTCTTTAGCTATTATAATTTTTGCTTTGTAAACTCTAATTTTTTTAACACTTTTGGTAAAGTTTCCAACACTTTCTCTTGATCTAACAACTTAGTCATATATTCATTAAATCCTTCGCTTAAAAACTCTGTTCTTTTATTATGTGATACTGTTAACACTATAATAGGAATTTTTATATTACATTCTCTTAATTCATAAAGTAACTGAGGACCATCACAATTTCCCCTATCATATATATTATTAGTAATAATCAAATCATATTTTTCGCCTTTGTTTAATCTTTCCATTATTTCAATTGCAGATTTAGCAATTGTTACATCTATTCCCATACTTTCTAATACACAGACTGAGTTTGAAACAGACATTTTATCATAGTCACCAATTAACACGTTAATTTTTTTATTAGTTTGATATTTATTATTTATTTTAACAATGGGTTTCATTTTCTTTCTGACAATTTTTTCCCAATCCCCTATTTCATATTCATCTAATTTATAAGTACTAATTTCTTGGCTTCTATGATAATTAATTCTTCCACTTAATGTATGTAATTCTTCATATTCCTGTCTTCTCTTATTTTTTTCTTTTTCTTCTTCCTTTTTTGAATACAAATTAGAAATTATGCACAAAATAATTAAAACAATAATAAATAGTACTGATATTAATAATTCTTCAAACATTTCTTACTACTCCTCCAAATCCATTTATTTCCATCATTTTTTGATAAAAAAAGCAATACAAAAAAACTTTTATAATCCTTTCGTACTGCTTAATCAATTATAAATTTTATCTTTTTATTTAACTACATTGACATTATAGCATTATAGCCTCTAAAAGTCAACCGATATCGGCGTATAATTTCAACCGATTTCTGCTAGAATTTTTGTAGTGTTAAGGAGGTTTTTAAAATGTTATTTAAAGAAGCAATTACTTTAAGAATACTTGAATTATGTAACAAATATAATTACACTCCAAATAAACTTGCTGAATTATCTGCTATTGCACCATCAACATTAAGGGCATTATTGGCAAACAATGTAGATAATCCAAGTTCTACAATTATCTTTAAAATATGTAAAACTTTAAAAATAGAACTTAAAGATTTTTATGACTCTCCATTATTTGATATGGAGAAATTGGAGTATTAAAATAAGAGGCTTGTAATAGCCTCTTTTATCGTTTTATCAGATATATTATTTTTCCTTAATTATATTTTTACTGCAAATATAAGTTACTAAGAAGTATCCTCCATAAATTGCAACAATAAATATTGCAACACCAATTATTGATGATACTAAATTAGCGGCTCCAAAGGCACTTAACAAAAAATTACAAAATTTAATTCCAAATACAGAATGTATAATTGCAACTAATAACGGAAACATAAAAAATATACCAATTTGTCTAAACAATGCTTTATTAATCATTTTTTCATCTACGCCTATTTTTCTTAGCATATTAAACTTTTCTACATTATCACTTGATTCCGATAATTCTTTAAGTGCTAGAATTGCAGCACAAGAAATTAAGAATATAATACCTAAGTATAATCCTATAAATGTAACCATTGCACCTAGTCCAATACTATTTTCTTTAATTGTCATTTTAGAATCAAAATCAATAACAGTATTATTAGAATTTTCTTTGCAAATTTCACTTAACTCTTTTTCCGAAAGATTTTTCTCATTTATATCTGTAACATTATAATTAGCAGTTAAATATTCATATTTTTTCATTGAATCATTTACTGCATTATCAGGAACAACAAAAACTCCCATATTTGAATATGTTGAATTCATTGCAATAAAACCTTCTACACAACTATCATATTTTGGTTTTAATTCCTTTTCATTTATATTAAGTATTGTATCTACCTTAAGTCCCTCATTCCTGAATTCTACATATTCTGAATAATTAGCAACAATAAAATATTCATCATCATTTAATGTATATTCTTTTAGTCCAAACAATTTTGCAATTTTGTTGTAATCACTTATCTTTACAATACTTTCCTTCTTATTGTATGGCATTAAAGGATATTTATCCTTTGCAATATCATAGTAAGATCCAATACTGGTTTTTAAGTCAATATTATCAAAGTTATAAACATCAAGTTTTACTATATCTTTAAGTTTGTTATCTACATCATAGCCTAATTTTTCAAGTGTATCATATATTGAAATTTTTGAATCTTCTATTTGTTTTTCAGAATAATGCTCATAATCAGTTACATTTATAAACTTACCAATTTGAACATCTGCTGGAGCCAATTTTTTCAAATTATTTGTCATAGATATTTTCATAGACATTGCACTCGATAGCACGCAAATCGTTATAAATAACATCAAACATATTATTGTCATCGAAAAAGTCATAGTATTTATTTTACTTGAAAACTGTCTAAGGGTGAAACTATTTAACCCTTTATAATAAGTGTTCTTCATACTTATAAATATTTTTAAAAGCAATCCCGATAAAGACCAAAACACAAAGAAAGTTGAAACAGCACCTATTCCCATAGGAACAAAAATACTATTTGCATAAGTCATTTTCTCAATACCACCAGTAACCTGATAATAAGCAAATCCTAATGCTATACAAGAAATAATAAACACTATTGTACAAAACAATGGATTTTTTAATTTTATTTTTTCAGATTTTTTGTTAGAATGCATTAAATCTATCAATTTACATTTACTAATATTTATAGTATTAAATATCATAACTACAAAATACATAATACTAAAATAAATCAAAGTTTTAATACAAGCATTTGTTGAAAATACGAATTGAAATCTAGTTAAATCTGCTTCAAACATATTAGCAACCAAAATACTCATCAATTGTGATAATAAAAAACCTATTCCTAAACCAACTACCAATGAAACTATACCTATTATTAATGTTTCAATAAATAATATTAAGGATATTTTCTTTTTGCTCATTCCAAGCGTTAAATAAACTCCAAATTCTTTATTTCTTCTTTTTATTAAGAATCTACTTGCATAAACAATTAAAAACGCTAATATTATAGATACAAACACGCTAACACCAGAAAGAACATTGGTCATAAGTTTTATTATTTCTGCTGTTGTTGATGATACCTTCATCATAACTGACTGATCATCTATTGCATTGAACACATAAAAAATCGCAACACCTAGTATCAGAGTAAAGAAATAGATGGCATAATCCTTTATACTCTTACTAATATTTTTTAATGATAACTTAAAGAGCATCGTTTAAGTCACCACCAAGTAATGTTACAACATCTATTATTTTATCAAAAAATTCTTTTCTAGAATTTGTTCCTTTAATTATTTCATTAAAAATTTTGCCATCTTTGATAAATATGACTCTTGAAGAATAACTTGCAGTAAACGCATCATGTGTCACCATAAGAATTGTTGCTTGTAATTCTTTATTCAAATAATCAAATTTTTCTAAAAGCATTTTAGCTGACTTTGAATCCAATGCACCTGTTGGTTCATCTGCAAGAATTAACTTTGGATTAGTAATTATTGCTCTTGCACTAGCGACTCTTTGCTTTTGACCTCCACTCATTTGATATGGATATTTATTAAGTACATCAACAATATCCAGTTCTTTTGCAACTTTTTTAATTCTTGTATCAATTTCTCTTGAATTCACATTTTGAATAGAAAGTGCCAAAGCAATATTTTCATAAGCAGTTAAAGTATCAAGTAAATTAAAATCTTGAAATATAAAACCTAACTCTTCCCTTCTAAACTTATTTAGACTATTTCCTCTTAATTTTGTGATATCATTACCTGCTACATAAATATGTCCAGATGTAACTTTATCAATTGTAGATATACAATTTAAAAGAGTAGTCTTTCCAGAGCCACTTGCTCCCATTATTGCAACAAATTCTCCCTTTTCAACATCAAATGATAGGTTATCAATTGCTTTTGTAAGACTAGATTTATTGCCATAATATTTTTCAATTTTATCAATTTTTAAGATATTTTCCATAATCTTTCTCCTTTCTGATTACATTGTAATATAAAAGATGGGATTAGTCGTTATTCTAATATTACATAATATTACAATTTTGTAATATTTATTTTTAGTATCCAAATCTGCATAAACTTTAATCAACTTTATAAAAATCATTTTTATAAAAGATAATTGTAATTTTTGTATATTTATGTATTTCAGATTCAATAATTATCTTATGTCCTAATTTATCGCATAATTTCTTGACAATATAAAGTCCCATACCTGTTGATTTTGCCATTATTCTACCGTTTTCACCAGTGAAAGATTTATCAAATACTCTTTTTATATCATTTTTAGGTATTCCTATTCCATTATCCCAAATAGTTAGATATACTTTATCTTTTTCATCTTTTACACTGATTTTTATTATTGTATCGTTATTATTTTTTTTATATTTAATACTATTGTTTATAATCTGATTTAATACGAACTCTAACCATTTTGAATCCGTTAAAACTTTTTCATTATGAATATCAACTTCAAGATTAACTTTGTTTTCTAATAAGTCATCTTTATTTTTTAAAGCAACATCTTTGATAATCTTCTGCAATTCAATTTCTTTGATAAGATAATCTTTCTCGGCATTTTCGCTTCGAACGAAATATAAAATTTGATCTATATAGTTATCTAACTTTCTAATTTGTTCTATATATCTCTTATCAAACATATTTTTGTTGTTATGAATTAATAAAGTTAAACTTGCTACTGGAATCTTTACTTCATGAATCCACATTTCTACATATTCCTTGAAATCGGTAATACTTAAATTATATTCTTTTACATTTTCAATCATTGACTTGTTTATATCATAAAGAATTTGATAAAAAATTTCGCCATCATAAAAGTTTGGCTTCTTTAACATTTCTAAAATTAAATATTTTTTATCTAACTTATCAAGCGTATTTAATATTTTTTTGTAAAATTTGTATTTCCTGAAATAATCAAAAATAATATTAAATGTTGCAACTAAAAAAAATAAAATTGTCAATGCTATTTTCAAATCATTTTCCACTTTAAATGCGTTTAACATAAGAATAGCAATTATGAATCCAACAATTGACGCAGTTATCTGTACTGTTTTATCTAATAAATATTTTTTAAAACTCATAATAATTTATACCCTTGTCCTTTTCTTGTTTCAATTCTATTTTCAAGTCCAAAATTTTGTAATTTATTTCTCAATCTACTAATATTTACTGTTAGAGCGTTGTCATTGATAAACTCATCATTGTTCCATAAATCTGTCATTAAATCATCACGAGTTACTATTCTACCACGATTCCTTAAAAGATATGTAAAGATAATCATTTCATTTTTAGTTAGTTCTAATACCTTTTCACCTTGTTTCAATATTCCCTTTTGTGGATTAACACTAATATTATCATAAAATAAATCGTCCATATTATTATCCATTCGTTTAAATATATTTTGTATTCTCAATAATAAGATTGTTGGGTTATATGGCTTAGTAATATAATCGTCTGCACCATAAGATATAGATAAAACTTCATCTACTTCTCCTACCCTGCTCGTAACCATAATAATAGGAACATTAGATTCTTTTCTAATTTCTTTTAATAAAATTTCACCATTTTTATTAGGTAAATTAATATCCATTAAAATTAAATCAAATTTCATATTTTTTATATTTTCTTTAACATTATCAAACTTTTCTATAATTAATACTTCATACCCTGAATTTTCTAACAAAGATTTTAACTCATTTCTGATGATTTTTTCATCTTCTATAATTAATATTTTTTTCATAGTTTGTCTCCTTTCATAATTTGCTTTTTTAATCATTTATATTATATCACTTTAATTTTATAAATTATAATAATTCAGAAAATTAAATATAATTATTTTATAATTTTTTCTGCTTCAACTTTATCTAGGTTACCATATTTAATCATTTTATTTATAACTTGCCTCTGTCTTTCAATTGCTAAATTTTTATTTTGAATTGGATTATATAAAGACGGAGCATTTGGGATTCCTGCTAGCATAATTGATTCACTATCGTTCATATCTTTTGGTAATTTATTAAAATAACCTAAACTTGCTGACTTAACAGAATAAAATCCATTGCCAAAATATGAAGTATTCAAATATAATTCTAATATTTCATCCTTATTGTAGTTACTTTCTATGCTAAATGCCATAAAAATTTCTGCAACTTTCCTTACTATTTTCTTATCTTGTGTAAAATAGATATTCTTGGCTAGTTGTTGGGTAATTGTGCTTCCTCCCTCTACAAATTTCATTTTTTTTATATCATTTACAAATGCTCTTCCAATAGAAATGACATCTATCCCAAAATGTTTGTAAAATCTATGATCTTCAACTGATACAACTGCTTTTAAATATATTTGAGGCATATCATCAATTTTTGTATAATCTTCTTTTTGCCTAATTGTTGTAATTTTATCCTTTAATGGCATTTTAGTTATGGCATTCTTATACATTTGATAACCACTACAAATAAAATAACTTCCTATACAAATAAATATTAATAAAATTGTTATTGCAATCTTTTTAACTAATTTCATATAATGCTAATCCCTTCTTTACTAAAAAGTAATTTATTGCAATAATATTATCATTTTTTATCATATAAGTCGTCATTCTAATATTACTCAATATTACAATTTTGTAATGTAATTTAATTATGTATCAAGGCTATTTCATAATTTTAGAAATAACCTTTTTTATTTTAAAATATAGAATTAGTATTCCTATACTTAATTTTAAAAGTGCAATTAGCATACTTACTCAGCCTTAAAATAATTAAATTGAGATGATTTACTCCACTCATACGCGCTCCACATATCTGTTTGATTAGACGCTGGATCAACCATACTAACATTATTGCCATTTACTCCTGTAACTGCAACCCAATGTTGATTTCCCGGTGTTGCTCCTTTTACTTCTTCCGTTAAAAAATAACCTGCGTTTACATATTGAGTAATTAAGGCTAATTTTTCACTTCGGCTTTTTCCTCTTAAATTGACATTACCTACATATTTAAAGTTCGGAACAACTTTACTAATCGGTCCATAATATAAGTTACCCCTTTCATCAAAGCCACCATTTTTATTTAATGCTTCTACAAATGTTCCCGGATTAAATGGCTCTATATTTGGAGTAGGTACTCCTGACTTTTCAATTAGTATTGCTATTGAAGTAACCAGACAGCCAATATTTCCTATTGTACTATTTGTATTGCCTATTTTTATATTAGACCAACTCTGTCCTGCTTGTCGCCAATTAACATATTCGCCTGAATCAGTAGCACCATAAATAACTCCGTTCCATAAACTTGCATATTTGTTATCTGTAAGTTCTGCTAATTGTTTATTCTGAGCAGGTGAAAAATGATAATCATTTTTCATTTGTTCTAGTGTCTTTGTATTTATCTTGATATGCAATACTTTTTTCTGTACCTGTTTAGGCATTTCATCTGCATTAGTTCCTTGTTCTGTAACCATTTCATCTTTTACTTCTGATGTCAAACTATTCATATCCCAGAATATTTGTTTAATAACATTTTTCTTATTATCATCTATTGTCATTACATCTTGTTGATTCACACCATTAGATTGTTTTATTGTATATACTGTTAGAACATCTTTCCAACTTGCCATACTCCCCTCTAAAACATAATCGTCGTGTGGATTAGAGTCTTGAATAGATTGTAACTTATCAGAAAATTCCTGATTACATTCTGCTACAACTGTATTCATTGTAATAGAATTAGCACTCGTTTTTTGACTACTAAAAAATATACCAAAAATTGAACTACACATTAAAGCAACTAGACATATAACTATGATAACTATCACGGCTACCCAACCTCCTGCAACAATGGCAGCAACCAAAGCCTTTGTTCCGGCTATGATTGCTTTTATTGCAGATACTGTTGCTTTAACTGCCACCTTAACTCCTTGTGCAGTTCTCTTGGCTGTTTCTTTTGCAATTTGTGTTGCTCTTTTACTTGCTTTAATTGTTTCTTTTGCAGTCTTTTCTGTTTTTTTTGCTACTTCTTTACTTGTTTTAATTACAGTTTTGGTATTTTTAACTGTTGATTTTACTTTTCTTTTATCTTTTATTTTCTTTTTTAATTGTTTAATTTTTGCCTTTGATTTCTGATAATTTTCTTTGGTTTTCATAAATGATTTTTGACCTTGTTTATTAAATTGATTAACACTTTCATCAAGGGATCTATCAGTAGCAAACTTTATTTTATTACTTGCATATTCATTACTGTTAATATCATTACTAACAGTTTCTTCTGCTTTTTCTTTTGTTCTTACAATATTATCTTTAAATCTTTCAGTTTGAACTACTGCTTTGTTAATTGTTTTTACACCTTTTTTTGCTATGTCTTTGACTTTAAT
>ULJR01009484.1_pt1 | contig 11310 bp, 10 predicted proteins | sample 1950951 | NCBI WGS metagenome assembly ULJR01 (sample SAMEA4835480, study PRJEB28245) | human gut metagenome | biome: gut microbiome; material: fecal sample | place: Denmark | collected 2008
ACCTTTTTACTTTTTTACCTTTTTACCTTTATCACGTGTTTCCTGTGATGCTTTCTCGACAATCTTCGATGTTTATAATGCTCAATTTTCTTGATCGCTACAAAGATGGTGATGGCAGCCACGATAGCTAATAAGAAGATGACGATTCCGCCACCGAGGTTATCGCCCTTTACCTTCGACCACATATCGAGCACTTCTGGAGTATGCTCGCCTGCATCATGAATCATGGCACATCTTGCCACCACACAGCTGTCTGGGTACATGATAGGGTTGAGATGGGCTTTTCTGCCAGCCTCCCCGAAGAAGTAAGCTAAGTTCACCTGCTCCGGATAGGTCTCCTGATTGCTCATGGCATCCAGTATCTTCTTGCCAGCCACACTGCTCACATAACCCGTGGTTTCCATGTTGGCAAGTGCCACGTCCTGCTGACAGAGATAGTTGATGAAGTAGGCGGCAGCCTTTGGATTTTTGGCGTATTTAGGGATTACCCAACCGTCAAACCATACGTTGCTTCCTTCCTTTGGTACTTCATAACCTAATTCCACACCCACATTCTTCGCCTCCTCAATAGCCCATACGGCATCGCCGCTCCAGGTCATGTTGAGGTAAGCCTTTCCCTTGGTCATGGTCTCTTTTCCAAAGTCAGCTTCCCATCCTTCGATGTTCGGTTTGAGTGCTTTGAGATTTTTCTCTACCATAGCCACGGCGTTGGGTGAATAGTCATTCATCAGTTCTGGAACCGTAACTTTCCCGGCTTTCAGGTCCTTGCGGTGTGCCCAGATGAGTGCTGTACCGTATGAGTCGCGGTAGGAGTCTTTCATCAGCAGTTTCCCACGGTATTTCCGGTTCCATAGCGTGCCCCATGTCTGTGCATCTTTTAGGGGTACGTGTACCTTATTATATAATATACCACAGGTTCCCCACATATAAGGCACAGCATAGTGGTGGGCGATGCGCTGACTGTTGCTCGTAGCATCTATCTGTTCCACGATGTATGGAGAAACGTTTTTCAGATAGTTGGGGGTCTTGCCAAAACAGGTGTCGATGGGCAGGAGCAGGTCCTTGCGGAGCATACGCTCGATGATGTATTCCGACGGGCAGACCACATCGTAGTCCTCATGTCCACGTTCTATCTTGGTCAGCATCACCTCATTGATGTCGAAAGTCTGGTAGATAATGCGGATATTCTTGCCGGTCTGCTGCTTATACCAGGCAGGGAAGTTGGCTAATACATCTTCGTCAATGTAGTCAGCCCAGTTGTAAACCTTCAGTATCTCCTCCCGGTTCTCCTTATTGTAGCAGGAAGAGAGCGGCAGGATCATCAGCAGGGTTAGGATAAATAATATCTTGTTCTTCATTCTTATTTCTTCTTATTTTTGTCAGAACGACGGTTGATGATAACGAGCATGACCAGCACCAGCACAAAGATGATGGTGGATAGCGGACGGAGTTCCGGCGTAAGTCCACCCTTGCGCGCATCGGCATAGATAAAGGTGGAAAGTGTTTCCAATCCTTCATTTCCGATGGTGAAGATGGTGACGGCGAAATCGTCGATACTCATCGTGATGGCGAGCATAAAACCGGAAATCATACCGGGCAGTATCTCTGGAATGATGACCTTGCGGAGCGCCTGCATCGGCGAAGCTCCTAAGTCGAGTGCTGCCTCATAGAGGTTGGGATTCATCTGCTTCAGACGGGGCATGACGCTCAGGATGACGTAAGGCAGACAGAAGGTGATATGTGAGAGCACCACCGTGGTATAGCCCTGCGGAATGCCCAACGTGATGAAGAGCAGGAAGAGTGAGATACCGATGATGATGTCACCGTTGAGTATCGGGATATTGTTGACGAATGTGATAGCCAACCGTGCTTTTCTGTTGCGCAGGTTGTGGATGCCGATGGCGGTCAGCGTACCGAAGAGGGTAGAGACGATGGCGGTTATCAGTGCGATGGTCACCGTATTGATCAGTGCTGCCGTCAGCGAATGGTGGGTTCCCTCTACGAACAGATTCTTATAGAGTTGCAGAGAGAAGCCCGTCCAGTTGCCCATCACCTTTGCCTCGGTAAAGGAGAAGATGACGATGATGAAGATAGGGGAATAGAGGAGTAGCAGGAGCAGCCACAGATAACCCTGACAGAAGATGTTCTTCATCATGTTCTTGGAGAATAAGGTCTTCATTATCTGATACCTCCTTCCTGTTTGCCGTTGTCACCGGCTATGAGTGTTGAGGCTCCTATCAGGAAGAGCATGATGAGCGAAAGGGCTGCACCATAGTTCCACATGGAGTTGTTGATGTTCTCCTGGATGGTGGTTCCGAAGAGCTTGATGTTGTTCATCGTCAATAGTTCTGAGATGGCAAAGGTGGAGATGGTAGGCATGAATACCATCAGGATGCCACTTGCCACTCCCGGCATGGAGAGGGGCAGGATCACTTTGAAGAACTGCTGCCATGGCGATGCACCCAAGTCTTCGGCAGCCTCTATATAACTGCGGTCCATTTTCTGCAGGGTGTTGTAAATTGGATAAATCATAAATGGGATGAAGTTATACACCATACCGAATAGCAGTGCACCTTCACCTAATGGCAGGTCGGCAAAGTCGAAAAGTGCCACGGTGGCAAGGGTACGTACCAGGATGTTCACCCACATCGGCAGGATGAAGAGCATCACGATGGTGTTGGCATACTTCATCTTGGTCTGTGTCAGGATATAGGCTGCCGGATAACCTAACAGGATGCACAGCAGGGTGTTCAGGAAGGCAATGCCTATTGAATACACGAAGGTGTTGATAGCCTCAGGATGGGCTAAGAACTTTTGGAAATTATAGAGTGTGATGTTGCCGTACTCATCGGTGAATGCGAAAAATACGATGAGTATCAAAGGCAATACCACGAAAATAGTCGCGAATATGGCGTATGGAATCGACCAACTTTGTCGCGAAGAGATAAACTTAATGAGTTTCAATTTCTGATCTGCAATGTTTTATATTTTAATCTGCATTTTTTCGAATTACTGGAATCGGATGTTTTCCTGCGGAATGGTGATGGCCACGTGGTCTCCCAAATCCCAGACATCTTGTGTATCTACATAGAGTTTCTCGTCCCAGTCGGTGTCGATGGTGAGATGATAGTGGTCGCCCTTGTAGAGGATGAAGCTGATGTCGCCCGTAAAGGTTCCCTCACTCTCGTTGTCGAAGAGTTCTATTTTGTCGAAATCGATGTTTACTGGGATCACATCCTTACCGTCTTCATCCGTATGAATCTGATTCTTCTTCTCTTCCGGAATCTCTATCTGATATTCACAGCCTAAGAACTCGATGGTGCCGTCATCATTTACCTTTGCCTCGAAGGTATTCGTGGTGCGCTCCTTCTTCATGATGTGGATATTGTCGGGAATCACGTTCATACCGATGGTCTGTCCTACCTCGAAATGCTTGTAGTTCTGGATAAGGAATTCGCATCCCTTGTCACTCTCAACTAACATTTCGTAGTGTACACCCTTGAAGATGGAAGAGGTAATCTTGCCCACAAACTGGGCATGCGCTGTATCGGTGCTCACTTCGATGTCTTCCGGACGGATTACGACATCTACCTCCTGGTTGCATCCGAATCCCTTATCCACACAAGGTATTTCTGATCCGGCTATCTTTACCAGACAGTCGTGTATCATCGTTCCGCAAAGGATATTGCTTTCACCGATAAAGTCGGCCACGAAGGCATTTGCCGGTTCGTTGTAGATGTCAGTAGGGGTGCCTATCTGCTGTATTTCTCCCTCGCTCATTACCACGATGGTATCGCTCAGGGTCAGCGCCTCCTCCTGGTCGTGGGTCACATAGACGAAGGTGATGCCCAACCGTTCGTGCATCTCCTTCAACTCCAACTGCATATCCTTTCTCATCTTCAGGTCGAGTGCAGCCAATGGTTCGTCAAGCAGCAAGACTTCCGGTTCGTTGACAATGGCTCTTGCGATGGCGATACGCTGCTGCTGTCCACCCGAAAGCGAGTTGACGTCACGGTATTCATAGTCGCTCATGTTCACCATCTTGAGGGCGCGTTTCACCTTAGGCATGATTTCCTCCTTCGGCGTATTCTTCAGTTTCAGTCCGAAGGCGATGTTGTCATATACATTCAGGTGAGGGAACAGGGCATATTTCTGAAATACCGTGTTCACATTGCGCTTGTAAGGTGGTAGATTGGTAATGTCATTACCGCTAATGGTAATGATACCCTCTGTGGCAGTTTCAAAACCCGCCAAGAGTCTCAATAGGGTAGTTTTACCACAACCCGAAGGGCCGAGTATGGTCATGAATTCACCCTTTCTCACAAAGAGGTTGATGTCATGTAGGGCTGTTTTCTCCCCAAATCTTTTTGACACATTCTGGATGTCAATGATATACTGTGCAGTTTTATTCATTTCTCGTTATAAAATTTGCGTGCAAAGTTACTCATTTTCCAATAAATATTGAATAAAATGCTGGAAAAATTGTATCTTTGCAACCGGTTTGACACAAAGATAGGGATATTCCTGTATTTATATACATTTTTTATGATTGTAACTATTGAATGGATGGAAAAATGGTTCAGGTTCTTCGACGACGAGTACTTCGGAGGAAAGTTGCCTACACCTGAATTGGGGGTTACCCGGGCCAAGACCAGGCTCGGGCAGATGGCGTATAAGAGAGCTACCCGATGGGGACGTACGAAACTTTATGATTTTAAAATTTCCATGTCCACCTATTACGATATGACAGAGAAGCAGGCCAAGAGTGTGCTCCTCCACGAGATGATACATTATATGATTGGTTACACCGGACTGAAGGATACGTCTTCGCATGGGCTTGTCTTTCGGGGGATGATGGATAAACTGAACCGCACCTATGGCTGGGATATCCGGGTGATGACTTCTACCAAGGGATGGAAGGTGAGCGAACAGGTGGTCAAAAAGAAAAAGGCACAGGGTCCGCAGACCTATCTGATTTTGGCGATAGAAATGCAGGATGGCAAGCATTTTCTCTCACGGGTCAATCCCGGTTTTGCCCGTCGCATCGAAAGTCAGTTGGTGAAACTTCGGGAGGTGAAATCGCATTGTTGGTACACCACCCAGGAAAACTACTTTGAGGATTATCCGCAGGTGCGCAGTCTCCGTGGTCGTCGCATTTCAAAAGCCGATTTCGATCGTCTGCTGAATGTATTGACTCCTTTTCATTTCTGATATTTCATCGTCCCACAGATTTCACAGATTTCCACAGAACTTATATAGTACTATTGAGATTGTAGAGTCCCACAGATTTACACAGATTTATTTTTACTTCAAAAAGATCTGTGTAAATCTGTGAAATCTGTGGGATTTTATGATATCAGCAAGAGCCTTTATAATCTCAGCAAAACTATGTGAAATCTGTAGGATTTTGCTCTTGCAATAGAGCTGGATGATAAGGGAAAAGGATTGGTGGATTGGAAGGAAGTGTGAAAAAGACAAAGGGCTGGACTCCAAATCCGGAATCCAGCCCTTTAACGCTTTTCATTATCTGTTTCTATAGCAGACGATGGTGTCAGTCATCGCCCCACTTATCGCTGTTTCCCCACAAGTCTTTGTATTCAGTCTTGGTCGTTTGCTCGTCTTTCACGTCAAAGTTGCCGATACATTCTCCCTTGAGGTCTGCTCTATGTACGCTGGCGATATTCAAGCCTTCGTTGCAGAGAGCCTCGAGCTGTATCACCTTAATTTCTGGAGTTATATAGTTCTTCTTCATTTTGCGTAACTGTTATTGTTGTCTTATCTGATTATTATCTTCTTTCCGTTCACTATATACATTCCATTAGGCAGTCCCTTCAGGCTGCAACTGCGGCGCACCATCTGTCCGTTTATGTTGAACACGCCCTCTATGCCGCGCTTGTAGGATGTGCGGTCCGTGCTGCCGTGTATGTCGTCGATGCCCGTGGTGCTGTCTTCCACTCCGTCGATGAGCAGCGATACTTGGCTCGGTTTTCCTTCGGAAGAAGTATTGTCCGTCAGCTCAAACCAGCAGCGGAACGCCTTCAGTCCGTATGAATACTGTTTGCCATTCTCGTTGTGTGGCACCTGTATCAGCTTTCCCTTATACATGAAGTAGTCGCCGTTGAGGTCGTCTCTGCCCGAGATAATCTTGTTCTTACCGTTTTCATCCTTGTCGTATGTCTTCGCCATAGTGCCTTTGCAGACCATCGTGCCATGGCCACCGCCGGTGGCAGGGAAGGTTGTTGTTGACTCCCATTTGGCGTTTAACTTCTTCAGATTCTCCCTGTTGAGCGTCACCATCGTGATGTCGTAGTGGTTGGCTTCCAAGGTCTTCGTCAGTCGGTTGTTTGGGTCGGAAGACGACTCGTAGTTGGTACCCAGCCAGCTGCTGTTGTCCTCGCCTGCTGATGTGTAGAAGTGTTCTACGGTGTAGGGTGCCGACTTCACCTGTGTATATGGTGGGTACACGATATATGGCTCGAATGCTGTTACCATCACGTCATCGTCGTTCTTTGGCTCCACGGTCACGAACTGTACGCTGCTCTCCGTCAGTGCCGCAAGCTTTGCCACCTTCACTGCATCTCCGAACGTGCGCTTCATCTGTCCCCATGTCAGGTCGACGGGCAGAATGAGCGAGTTCCACATATTGTCGTTCAGCTTGCGGTTCAGATGCAGCACGCTGTTCTTGTATTCGTCTGTCGCCTTGGTCAGATAGCGCAGGTCGGTAGATTCCTCGTCGAGAATCAGCTCCGGGTTGCGTCGCGGTCCGGCATAAAGCAGCTTGAATTCGTCCACGGCGGTCAGCTCGTCCTCGGCTACAGCCGGCTTTCCGTCGGGTGTAGGGTCTACGTAGAAGCCTATGCGGAGCGTAACGGGATTGTCGCTTGATATACTGTTATCGTCGAGACATATCTGCACCTGGTTCTCATACTCTCCCTCGAAGAAGGCATGTCCGATACCGGCTCCTTCGTCTGTCTTGCCAAGCGCCTCGGCATCAACCTGACTGATGCCGTTGAAAGCAGCTGTTGAGTATTTCTCGTTAATCGGTTTGCCGTCGGCATTGAGCACTGTAATGAATAGGTTTGCAAGCGGTTTGCCGTTCGTAGTGATGTTCTCCGAGCTGTTCGCTGTGCTGAATCCGTTGCATCGCAGCAGGTACCATCCTGCCTTGTGTACCTTCACGTCCTGATAGAATGTGAAGCCGCGCAAGCCTTTGGTGTAGCAGTAGAAATACTGGCCGTATTTTTGGTGATGGGGTTCAGTTCTACCTGTCCAAGCATCATCTTTTGTGTTGCCAATTATGTTATACGTTTTGTACATTTTTTTGTCTCCAAAGTACACGTGGCTCTTTACATCATCAGGTAAATTTTCACCTCCGATTAGCCATTTTGCAGCATCCGTATCATTTACTCTGAAATCAGGACAAGTAATAAGGAAAGAGGCATCGACAGGCGATTTCATATATGCAGGGGCTGTGTTGAAGAGCAGGTAATACTCATTCTTTGTAATCACCTTCCACTCCTGATTCTTGTATTCTGGGGTGCCCTCTGTGGCTAAGCTTGTCTTATAATCGCAGAGCTTATTCTCGTCGTTGGGATAAGCAGTGAGATAACCCAATTGGTCAAATGGAGGTTTGGCTGTGTTGATTTTGACGAGATACACCTTGTTCGTTGCTGAATAGTCCTTGGCTTTTTCAAATCTGATAGCGCAATTTTCACTTCTATCCATAAAGACCCCATTTACCCCATCTTTATCCTTGAAGATTCCCATATATGAGCCAGTACTAGAACCTGTCACTTTGCTTTGCAGGAAATACGTTTGTGAACTACCATTCCATATCATATAAATGGAATGTGGTGAAACATTTAGCGAGGCATGGGTACCCCACTTGCTGCCAATGCTCAGAAACTTTTTGGCACCGACGTTATACAGACACACAATCTTATTTCCGTCGGTTTCAGCCAGTCCTTTGTTTGTACAAATTGCTGACGAAGGATCAATGCCAAAAAGTTTGTCAACACCTTCAATAGTATTTTCTGTTCCGTTGCTTTCCGTCGCTTTATTTTGTGCCGAGGCTACTGTAGCATTTGCAGCCATCAGTACTGCGGCAAAAGCAACTGCCGCAATGTTTCCTTTTGCCTTGGCAAAAGAAAGCAGATACCTTTTACTCTTCATAATTTATTAATCTCTATTGTAGATTTTTTTCTAAAAATACTTATTCATTCAAATGTGTCAATTGTGACATCTATGCTGTTGTCCTGATATGAAAAGAACTGCAAAGATATGAAAAAATATTTGCGATAAAAATTTCCCCCCCCCTGCCATTATTATTATTTATGATTTATTAATAAAAATGAATGTATATGTATCTATTCAGCGGTAGTCAAGAATTAATGTTGCGATAAATGGCATTGACGTTTCCAATAGTAAGCAGTTCTCCTAAAATCCACGATGGTTAAGGCTCTGAGTAGGTTCGTTTGAAATGGAGAATGAACTCCTCTTTAGATTTTATGATATCAGCAAGAGCCTTTATAATCTCATCAAAACTATGTGAAATTTGTGGGACTTTTCCTCAAATTTCTCCTATTTTCTTGACTGGTAGATCTTATGCCAATACGTTTACCTTGAGCACCAGTTCTGCTGCCAAGGGTACCCGTGCTGCTGGTACTCATCTCAGTTATGTCTCTCCTAAGCAACAGATGTTCATATATAATGGTACGGATGCTGCAGTGAAGAGCCTGAAAAGTGCAGAGGTGAATGGCGAAATCGTGCTGAAAGTGAACCTCGCGCTCAACGGTCTTTCTTCTGCTATCGCCACGATTGATAAGGCAACCCTTACCCTTCCTGGTTATCTGCAGATTTCATCTGTCAATGGTAATGGCAATGGCGTTCCTATGGTCAACGGTTCGAAGATTACCGTGGAGAATGTTTCTACAAGCAGCGATCTCCGACTCACCATCAAGGCTAAAAAACTGGATTTCGCAAATCAGGATGCTTATGGTAAGGTTGTCATCGGCAATAATGGCTCTATCAAGATGGATGGTTATTTCGACCTCGGTATTGAGGCTAATGTAACGGGTGTTCCTACATCTGCACTGTCCATCGGTGCCAACGTGACAGTCAATGATATTTACTTGAAGTCTGCTACTGGTATCTTCGACCCTGAAATCAATATCTCAAGCTTGGGTGATGTATCTGTGACTGGCGTTCCTGACTTCCTTTCAGAAGATGGCGTAAGAGCAGATTTGGATAATCCTCAGATTATTCTTTCTATCCATAATGATATGGATGCAGCGGCTAAGGTGAGTGCAAAGGTGATTTCTACCAAGAACGGTCAGAAGTTGGCTACCGTGCAACTCCCTGAGATGCATATGTGCCAAGTTATGAGGTTTATGCGCCATTGGCATTTGCCGAGGATGCAGTCATCGAATATGCAGATGATTTCGACGGTTGGAATGATGATTTGGATGAATTGGAATTGGCAGAGGGTACTTATCTGCGTCTGACTGCCGATGCACAGAACCTGGTTCCAGCTACCCTCATCGTAGAAGCAACCCCACTCGGACTGAATGGTGCAGACATCAGCAACCAGATAGAGGTGAATATCAAGCAGGGTACAGTGAAGGCATCTGCTGATGGTGTCACAGCCGTGACTTCTCCGCTGGAAATCGAACTCCGTGAAAAGGTAAAGGGCGCATTGCAGAAACTCGACGGACTCTCTTATAAGGTAAAAGGTAAGGCAAGCCATGATGGAACTACCGTGACCGGTATCAACCTCAACTCTGAGAAGCATACCCTGAAGTTGGAAAACATCAAGGTGAAACTCGTGGGTAAGGTGATTGGTAACTTCAATTAATGACAGAGAGTAGTAACAGAATAATAACACACATAAAAGACAAAGAAAATGATGAATAAAATATATAAGCATGTCTTGGTTGCCTCTCTGCTCATGATGGGTGGCACCGCAATGGCTCAGACGCTCAATTCCGCTTACTTTACTGACGACTACAAGTTCCGTCACGATATGAACCCGGCTTTTGAGAACAAGCAGAACTATATCACCATCCCGGCTTTGGGTAATATCAATGTCAACCTGCAGGGCAACTTCGGTTACAAGGATGTTGTGACTTTTCCCATCGGTCAGCTCCATTTTCTCACCGCACGGCAATTCTCTACTCCAAAGTATCTGATGATATTTCCTTAGCATTGTGTGCAAGACTTGGTTTTGTTACAGGAGCCTTGCGAATCAATAATCTACATCTCCGCTTTCAGCTTCTGTATCAGTTCTGCCGACAGCCCCGTTATTTCCATCACAGTCGCTTCATCCATGCCCTTTGTCAGCATCTTCTTGGCAATCTCATGGCTTTTCTTTTCCATTCCTTTTTCCATTCCTTCAGCAATACCTTCACGCTTGGCGGTGTCTACGGAATTCTTGATGTCGCGATACGCTATCTTACTGGCTTCGTACTCCCTCAATTCCTGCGGAGTAAACTTGGCAATCTCGGCTTCCTCAAAGAGGCGGTCGAAGACCTTGTCGCATAACTCCTTAGGGCGCTGGGTAAGCTTGTAGAGATTCTTCAGCGCATAGAGCCACTTGTCGTAAAGCGTCTCCAGTTCCTCCAGCGATTTGTTAAACTTGGCTATTTCTACATAGATGAACTCCAGCTTGTCGTAGAACACTTTATGAGTGGCGGTATCGCACAACTGTACACTATGGCGGATTTTTTCCTTTTCGAAGGCTTCCTCGTTCATGTCGAAGTTGAGCAGGGCAACGGTATATACATAGTTGAGTTTGAAGTCCCAATCCTTCCCCTTTGGTGCCTGTTCACGGATAGGGAATGTGGAATAGAACAGGGAGCGGTCCTTGAAATATGCCTGATAGGCATTCTGCATTTCTACGATGAACTTCTCGCCGTTTTCGCCCTCGCAGTATACGTCGAAGATGGCTTTGCGGTCGGTGTAGACGTCTCCCACATGCTCAGGGTTGAGATACGAAACGTCCTTCACAACCTGTTTGCCATCAAACAAACTGTTGAGAAAACAAATCAGCAAATCCTTGTTTATTGCTGTTCCAAAAATTCGCTTGAAGCCGAAGTCGGTCAGCAAGCTGATATATCTTTCTTCTACCTGTCTCATACGCATTTTTTTATTCTTTTGCAAAGATACTCTGAAATTTAGTAACTTCCAAATATTTAGGCTGTTTTTTAGCTAAAATGAGTAAGCGTGCTGGATAATATCAATCATACACCGTACCGACGGCACCGGTGCCTTCGATACGCTCAATATCGGCTGCGAGAAGTTCCCACAGCACGA
>ULJR01002468.1_pt1 | contig 11277 bp, 7 predicted proteins | sample 1950951 | NCBI WGS metagenome assembly ULJR01 (sample SAMEA4835480, study PRJEB28245) | human gut metagenome | biome: gut microbiome; material: fecal sample | place: Denmark | collected 2008
CAGCTGCGGCTGCATCATCATTAGTCTGCTGAACATCAGCATTTAACTGTTCTAAATCTTTTTCGCTCACAACTACACCTCCTTATTCATTTTCGTAGAATACGAACTTAGATACGATAGCCACTATAATTGCAAGTGCAACTGCTACTATGAGGAAGTAGATCCAAGCCATCGCTGATGAAAGGCCGTATTTTAAGTTTCTCGACTGAGCAAGCACGATCTTCATTACGGCGTTCTCGGAATCGATAAATGTATCGATGACCGTGTATATCAAGTTCGCCAAAATCATCGGGCTTATCATCGGGAAGGTTATCTTCCAGAAAAATTCCCATCCTGTTGCGCCTTCCATAGATGCCGCTTCCTTTGCGGAGGTAGGTATCTGCTGTAATGCGGCAAGGAATATCAGTATCTGGATACCGGCACTCCATAACAGGTTGAAGATGTCACTTGTGATCGTCTGGATCGTCATCGTCAGCTGTTCGTTCAGGTTGTAAATACCCAGGAACTCAAGCAGCTGGTCAACAAGGTCGGTCTGGAACAGTGCGCTGAACTGCTCACCGCTCGAAATACCGTTGTTTGAAATATCACCTCGTATTACCGCAAGTACAGGACCTGTTGCAACGAGAACCGGCAAGAAGAATACCGCTCTTGCAAATGTTCTGCCTCTGAACTTCTGGTTAAGCAGAAGTGCGATAAACAGTGAGAATATCATTACTACGATTACCTGCGGTACCATTGCTCCGAGTGACTCGGTAAGCTTGGGGAGGTAATCCTGATTTTTGAAGAGTGCCTCTTCATAGTTTCCGAAATTGTTCCACTCGGTATAAATACCGGCTGAGGACATTCCTCTCTGAGCCGCCTGCTCGGGTGTTGTTACGAGCTCGGTAAAGCAAAGCGAATACCATGCCGACTGGAATATCGGGATAAGGAACATATAGATAACGCCTACGATCCATATTGCAATGAAGCCGTAACCGTAAAGTCCCTTCTTCTTTTCGTAAGAGATGCGTGATTTCTTGATCTCTTTTTGCACTCTGGGCTGTCTGCGGCGGATATCCACCTCTTCGCCCTCTACATTGAGCGCTGCCGCGGCAGCTGTCATGTGAGCCGACTTATAAGCAACCGGTTCTGTTGCGGATGCTGGCTCATCAGCAGAAGCTTCGACCGTTTCCTGCACTGTTTCGGGCTCTGATACTGTTGTATCAGCTACCGTTTCGGCAGGAGCAGCCTGCTCGGCTGCGGTTGCGTCATTAACGGGAGTCTCGGCGGCATCGGTCGTCTTCATTGCTTCAATTTCTTCATTCGGGTTGAAATTCGAATTATTCATCTGTTTCTCCCTTCAGTCCATATTGTGCAAGATCGATGTCCTTGCCGTTGACGGTGAGAGTCATTTCTCTTGTATTTACCTTGATCGTCTTACCGCCTTCAAACTCGGTCTCAAGCTCATCTCCGGAAATTCTTGTGTAGTTTGTGATGTGGAGATTAGCAAAGTCCTTAAGCTCATCCTGATAGAGCTTGTATACCTTAGCCGAGGGTTCGAGCCAGCCCTTGTAGTTTGAATAGAAGAGTGTCTCGTAATCGCTGTCTGTGAAGTCGTTGGGGTCAGCATACATCATATCATAGTGGATAGGTGTTGCTGTGAGAAGTGCGAGCATGATAGTATCATCTGCGTTTGCACTTGCGTTGACTGCCTTTGTTGTATAGGGCAGATAGCCATGGATAACGATCTCATAGAACGGGATATCATAGTCGAACAGGTCAAAGTTGCTTGATGTTACCGGTACATCAGTGAGGTAATCAATATAAGGAAGCGCATAAGCGTTTGCTCCGCTTGCGTGAAGCGTGAAGCCTGCGTCCTTGAACTGCTTGTATCCGTCAACGAGCATATTCATTGCATCGTTTCTGGAGTAGTTGTCACGGCTGAAGTCGCTGTAGAGCAACGTTGTCGCATCACTGAGGTTGATAGTCTTGATTCCCTCATTGGAGAATGAGCTTATCAGCTTCTTATAAAGGTCAGTCCAGTAATAAGGTGACAGGGTCGTCTTTGTTACCAGTCTTACCTGATTCGGGATACCGAAAGCAATATCCCAATTGTTTGTGGTAGCGTAAGCCTTTGTTGTAGCCTTACAAGCGTTGAGCGTGTAGCTGTAGCCATTTCCGCTGTCCTTCATGTAAGTAATGCCTGCGCTTGCGAAGAGCTTACCGTTCATGCCGTTTACATACTCAGCAAGAGATTTATATGCATCCTTGCCGCCGAGTGTACCTGCATAATTTACATCTGCTGTGATAAGTCCCTTGATACCTGCTCCGTTGAAGTCGTTGTAATTTACAACCAAATCATCAACGCCAAGCTCATTGAGCTGTTTGATTATCTCCTGTGCCTGCTCATATGTGGTAGCGGGTGTTTCAAGGTTTACGGGGAAGCCTGCGATGGACTGTGCCTTTACAGTGCCGCCGTACAAATCAAGGTAATAGCTGTTTGTGATATTATCGGTCTTATCGGTGAAGCCCTTTTCTTCGATCATGTAGTTTCTGTATGCTTCAGCAATATCTACATATGAAAGATCATCACCCGAAAGAGGATAGAAGCCTACTGTAAGGTCGGGCTGGTTTATCTTGCCCTGTTCGTAAACCGTAAGCTTACGAGTACCCATGTAGTAAGTATCTTCTGCTCTTACCTTGAACTCAAACCATGTATTGTTATATGATGTTGAGTTCTGACCGCTTACTGTTGCGTTTACAGAAGCGCAGGTGTCGCCTGACTCAGCAATAGCCATATAGCCGTGCTTTGTCTTTTCGCCGTTAGTAACAGCACCTATAACAGGAAGGTAAACCTGCTCTGTTATGGACGGTCTTGTAAGTAAGCCTATCGATGTGTCAAGTCCGTATACATCGTTGTTGTACGCCTGAGCGTTTATACGCTGGTTGTTGTAATTGATGACAGCGCCTGAACCGTCAGGTACTACCATATAGCCCTCGTCCTCCATGCCTGCCGCATTGAAGAACTGTAAAAGACCGATATCAAGAAGTACAAGACCCTTTGAGTCTGTAGCTTCCTGTTCCTTTATTTCCGATGAAATGATCGAAACATTTACATTGTTCTTTTCAAGCGTGATCGTCATCGGAATTTCCGCTTCGATCTTACCTATCCTATAAATGATCTTTACACCGTTTTCGATTTCCTGGATCTCAAAATCACCGGACTTTATCGAACCGTCGTAAACATTCATTCTCTGGCTTGTATGTGTTGATACATCGCCGTATACGATATAGAAAGGCGACTGCATATTCTTTTTCTGAGCAGTCTTGGCGTTTTCATCCTTATCTGCATTCAGAGGAGTTGCCCACCATACATAGCTGTCGCTCTTTGACTGTAACGCAAAGTTTGTTGTTTCCTCGTTGAGATAAAGCTTGTAGCTGTCGTTCTCGGCAATTACTTTCATCTCAGCAAGACCTTCAGCGTCTGTTCTGGGCTTCTTCTTGTCGTCCTTATCGTTTTTCTTGTCTGACTTATCTTCCTTATCCTCGGAAGAATTATCGTCTGCTGCTGTCTGCTCTGTCTGTGAAGTTCCCTCGTCTGTTGCAGGCTGTTCGTCAGACCATGCTACTACGGAGCTCATTGACACGAGCATTGCGGCTGTGAGCAGAACTGCGAGTATCTTTTTTCTGATTTTTACCATTTTCTGTCGCACCTCCGCTTACAAACTGAATCGATACATCAGCTCGGTATAAATTGAGAAACCGAAGATGTAGACCTGCTGGAACAAGCTGAGCAGTAGCACGAGCAGGAACAGTATAACTACCATTGCCGCAACCGTGAATACGATAGCAAGAAGAGTCTTAGGCACAGAGTACTGATGTACGGTCTTGATACCCGATATCATCAGAACAACGCTCCACAGTATACCGAGATACTGGAAGAACACAATGAAAGCACCTTCGCTCTTAAGCAGTACATTACTTGCGATAATTACAACTATCTGAGTGATGAGGTAGGGCACCAGCGCGTATGCACTGACGCTTGTTATTGCTTTTATCGAACCTTCGCCGTCGAACAGAGTACACAGTGACCAGTTACCGATTACCCATGTGAAGAACAGGATGATCGTCTGAACGAGAAGCGGTACTATGTTGAATATCTTGACGTAGTTCGTATTGAACAGGAAGCCTGTCATAACTTGCTGGCAGACCGTTATCAGGAAGAAGCAAAGTACGATCACCATCGAAACCTTTGTGTTGTAAGCTTTCTTCCAACGCAGATCCTCAAATCCTTCAAAAGGATGTCTTGCAACGTAGAACGGCCATTTCCAAGCGGGCATATCTAAATCAAATCTCATTATTTACTACCTCCCGCTTTTTTTGCTTTTAAATGTTTTCTTACCTTGCTGAGAACAACAAGCGCAACTATTATAACAAGAACTATTATCATAAAGATATTGAAGTTATCTCTTATGAACTGCATTCTGTACTGCTTGAACGCTCTGTTGTAACCGGCTCTGCTGTTACGGTAGAAGTACTCCATAGCCTGTTCGTAGTTACCCTGCGAAAGCTCTGAGTTACCAAGACCGATATAAGCGAACCAATAGTTGCTGTCGCGTGTCAGAACCTCCTGCCACGGACCGCTTGCCTCTTCATACTTACCGAGGTTGTAAAGTCCCATTGCCTCGTGAACGATGTCACCGAACTCTGTACGCTTGAATGTCGTGATAGAGTTCTTACGGCTGTCAAGTACATATACAATGCTGTTGTAAGCCTCAATCGCGGTTACGTTTGTGAACAGACCCTTCTGGTTGCCCTTGCCGCCGTAGATGAACAGCAGGTCGCATTCTTCCGTGTACTCAAATATACGTCCGTTTGCGTAATCGAGAAGTCTTATCGTACCGTTCTCATCAACGTCAACGTCCGTGATCTGAGAGCCGTATGTCTGGTTCTTATAATAGTAAGAAGCCATATCGCCGTATGTGTAATCCGAGAAACCGAGGTTTATCAGGATATTTTCGCCGGCGGGGTTCATCTTCTTGAAGATATCTGTAGTTGCACTCTTTGATGCCGTTACAGTGTAGATGAAGCCTTCATCATCGATATCGAAGTTGTTGAACTCCATGGGAACTGCCTGGATAAATGCTGCGGCAGCCTCACGCGAGAGGATCGTTCTCCAGAACTTGTTTGCGATAGCCTGCGCTGTCTGTTCAACACGGTTAGCGCCGAAGAAGTTACTGAATGAACCGTCCGGTGCGAACATTACCGCACCGTCTGTGATAGACAGAATATTTACATATACGTTGCCGGCAACGTCTACAACGACCTTGTTGGGCTGGAATGTAACATCTGCATCATAGAACTCAGCGGCAGGTCTTTCAAATGTCTGGAAGACTGTACCGTCTGCATAGACACCGAGTACACGGTTGTTGTCATAGTCGGCAATGTAGATCATTGTTGACTCATTTTCATTTGCAGCGTCTTCAACGTGTCTTACAAATATGCCGTGAGGGTTTTTCAACGTTTCATATTTCTTTGTTTCGGGGTTATAGAAATAATCCATAACCTGGAATGTTCTTGAGTAGTTTACATCGGTAACAAGTATTCTGTTGTTGCCCGAGTCAACTATGTACAGGCTCTGTGTTTCGCGGTCAACGAACAGATCCTGAGGCTCTTTGAGCTCGCCGATAGTGATTTCTTTTGTCACTTCACTGCCTGTCTGATCGGATATTTCCTTCAGCTGGGCATCGGTATTATATCTTGTGCCGGAGCCGAAATCCAGACCTGTTACAACTCGGTCAACGACATATCCGGTCTGTGACGGAACAGGATCGCCCCACCAGTCGTAGTTATAACCTTCATACGGCTGATCGGCAAACGCCGAACTGCACAGCATGGAAACCGCCATTATAGCCGAAACGGCTGATGCAGCGATTTTCTTCATGTTTGGCACTAAAATCATCCTTTCTGTATAATTTAATATTAGATCAGTCTTTCAGACCGCTGGTAGCCATAGTTTCCATAACGCTGCTCTGGCAGAATACGAATACTATGATAGGCGGCAGCATTGTGATGACAACTGCTGCTGCGGCAACGCCCGCACGGGCGATACCGGCGGCACTTATCTGCTGCATAACGGTCGGAATGGGTTTTAATGCCTCATTATAAATGAATGAATAACCTGTAATCTGCCATGCGCCCTGGAAAGCGAATATCAGAAGTGTCAGCCAAGCGGGTTTTACGTTCGGCATTACTATCTGCCAGCAGATTCTTATGTGGCTTGCGCCGTCAAGCTTTGCGGCTTCTATCATACTGTCGGGCAGCTGTCCCATGAACTGTCGCATAAGGAACAGACCCATAGGTGTTGCGATGTAGGGCAGAATGATAGCAAAGTATGTATCGATCATGCCCAGTGTAGCCATTACCATGTACTGCATGATGTAAAGTACGGTAGATGTGAACAGAAGGGCAACTTCGATTATCTTATTGAGTGCCTTCGCACCGGGGAACGCAACCTTTGAAAGCGCATATGCCGCCGATGATGAGAAGAGCAGCTGTGCAACTGTAACTACTACAGCTACGAATACCGAGTTGAAAACGTATCTTGAGAACGGTACCCACATATTGGATGCCGTTGCAAGCAGATCAGCAAAGTTCTGATCCGTGATGTTCTGTACATACATTCTGGGCGGGAAGAGGAACAGTTCCTCGACCGGCTTTAACGACTGTATGACAGACAGATAAATGGGGAAGAGCATGAACAGACCAAGCAGAACGAGCACTGCAAATATGAAAATGTCGCCGCCGAGAGAACCGCCATATCTTTTTCTTCTCCTTTTAGTTATCTTCATAACTACCTTCCTTTCTTAGAGAAAAATACATAATGTGATCCTCCGATTAGTCAAGATACTTGCCGAGGAGCTTTTTGATGCCCCAGTTGGCAAGAAGCATTACTGCGAACAGTACGAAACATATTGCAGATGAATAACCCATCTCATAACGTATTGAACCGTAGTCATATGCGTGTGTCATAATTGTGTGTGCCGCATAGTCTGTTGAAGGGAATGCGGTAAGGAAACGACCTACATCACCGGCTGTGAAGGAAGCGGTGATCTGCATAACCGCTGCGAACAGCAGCTGAGGTCCCATTGCAGGTACCGTAACGAGCAGAAGCTGCTGTGTACGGTTCTTGATACCTTCGATAGCACCTGCTTCGTATCTGTCCTTAGGAATACCCTGAAGACCTGCACGAAGAGCAAGGAAGCCCGCACCCAGTGACATCCACAGCTGAACTACGATAACTACACCCATAATGTAGTTAGCATCTGTCAGCCACTGACGTGCGCTGTTGATGATACCGAGGTCAAGCAGATAAGAGTTTGCTATACCGTATGTATCACCTGAGAAGATGAGCTGCCATGTAGTATAGATGTTACCTGCCAGAGTAGGCGCATAGAAGATGAATGTGAATATCGTCTTTAACGCTCTGGGCATTTCGTTGATAAGCCATGCAAGTATAAAGCACATGATATAGCTTAACGGACCTGTGATAATCGCAAATACAAGTGTGTTCTGTATCGCCTTTAAGAAGACTTCGTCCTCAAGTATCAGCGAATAGAAATTGCTAAGTCCCACGAACTGGGGAAACTGTACCATGTTGAAGTTCGTAAAGCCCATAGGCAACGACAGCAACACCGGTATGATCGTAAAGATCGTAAAGAGTAGGAAGTAAGGAGCGAGCAGTACGTAAACGCTTCCGTTCTTCTTCATCTCTCGCAGTGTATATCTGACTTTGCTGTCTTCAATATACTGCGTTTTTTCTTTGTTAAACAAACCGATAACCTCCTCTATAATTCAGCAAAGCGTGTGAGGGCAAAAGCCCTCACGGCTTTTCAAGATCATTTCTTAACGCTTGACAATTCCTGATACTTTCTTACGATCTCAGACTTTATCTGATCATTATAACTCATAAGCGTATATCTGGGATTACCGGCATCGTTAACAACCATTCTGAATGCGTTGTTTATATGTCTTGTAACTGCATATGATGCGGGAATGATCGGTACTTCCTTAAGGTAGCTCTGCTGAGCCGAGATCTTCTCGTACTCCGCTGTGGACCAGGGGAGCTGCTCAAGTGCCTCTACGTTAGCTGTATCAAAACGTCCCATAGGACCCATAAGAGCTTCTATCTGCTTACCGTAGTCAACCTGTATATCCGTGCTTGTGAACCACTTTACGAAGTCCCAAGCGGCAGCATGGTTGGAAACCTTATTGAATATTACCGCACCGCTTCCTGCAGAGTTTGCAGCGTGGTTGATCGTTCCGTCAGCCTGCTTTGTTCCGGGTACCAGCGTGAAGTCCCACAGACCCTTGATCTCGGGAGCTGCTACAGACAGCTGGTTGTAGAATGTATACGGCTGAACAACGAGGGGCATCTCACCGGTTCTGAAACGTGAGAACGCATCGAATGTCTGATCGAAGCTGAATACTGTGTAGAACTTTGTCCACTGCTCAAACACTCTTATAGAGTCCTGAGTCATAAAGTTCGTGAGATTCAGACCCTTGATATCAGATGTCTTTATACTGTTATAATCTGTTGTATAAAGGTCTTCATTGTAGATATCCTGTCCGGTCTGGAGCATCAGCATAATGAATGTATTACCGGAATCGAATGTATTTGAAGAAATATTCTGAGGAAGTATCAGACCTACATCAAGGTACTTTCTCTGAAGAGTGGGGAGCATATCGGTAAGCTCATCCCATGTTTCGGGCGGATTTTCAAAGCCAAGCTCCTCAAGTACGTCTGTTCTGTAGAACAGCATCGGGAATGTCTGTGAAACGGGAAGTCCGTATACACCTGTCGATGTACCGTCATTGTACTCATAAAGCGTCATTGCATCTTCTGCAAATCTCTTTGTTACCGCTTCATAGTCCTTGAACTGCGTCATATCAACGAGCAGTCCTCTCGCGGCAAGCTGTATCGGGAAGTCGCCGCCGATAAAGAGGGCGATCTCGGGTCCCTTGCCCGCAAGCGTTGCTTCAAGTACTGAACCCTGTACGAGGTTTATCGAAGCCTGTGTACCGTTGTAGTCGGGGTTTGAGTTGAACTTGTTATCAACAAGGTTTTTTACGACTGTTGCCTGGTCACGCGCAAGTGATACCCATACATCAAGTGATGTTGCGCTTGCGTCCGAAAGGTTCGTGTAATCTTCAAAGAACGAACCGATAAACGCATTGAAGCCGAATGCCAATTCACTGAAGAAATTTCCGTAGGGTGAAGCAAAGTCCTCGTGACAGGTTGCTATCTCTATGTAGTCAAGCTCAAGAGGCTGACCGCGATAGTCACGCATCCATGCGGATACCGATGAGATGCTGTCCTTGATGCTGCTTGCCATTACAGGGATATCTTCAGGCTTGTTGATACATCTTTCGAGGTAGATACACATCGTTTCAAGTGCGGCCGCCTCAGAACCCTTCTTTGTAAGGCTTTCGATGCTTGCCTTCTCTGCACGAAGCGAGTCAACTATTCTCTGGAACGCATCCTGAATACCGGGTATCTTCTTTTCTACAAAGTAATCCTTGTATTCATCAGGATCGGGACCTGTGATCATAAGTATTCTTCTGTAGTACTGGTTGAGCTCAAGCACGAGGTCGTCGAGTCTTTGCATAACCTCGCCTATCGAACCGGGTATTGCTTCAAGTGTCAATGTGTGTTCCTCACCTGCCGTCAGGTAAACATACATATCGTTTCCTTCGGCATCCTGAGGAGTGAGGTTGTACCAATCCGGAGAGTAGATGAACTGTACATCGTCAAATTCCTTACATGGTACCTTACCGTCAATGTAAATCCTTCTGTTTGAGAAGAATCCACGCATCTGGTTCTGTCTTGACTTGAAGCTGAAACGGTAGTAACCGTCATTCTCAACCTTGAAGTTGTAAGTGACCGCCTGTGTTGATTTGTTCCATGTTGCCTGACCGATAGTGTTATAACGCTGTTTGGTCGGGTGGTTGGGACTTGTCATATAGGTCGTTCTGTCGTAAGTAGCATATAATGTTGATGCTGTCTTGTAGAGCGCCTCTTCCGCCTGTAAGAAGATAGTGTTTGTGCCAAGCTCCTCATTCTTTGAGGAAAGAGCGGGAGTGTTCTGCAGCTGTTCGTCTGTAGGCTTTATAGAGTCGTAGCTTACAAGCTCATCGTAATTCTTGAACGTAAACGAATGGAATACGCCATAGGTTCTTATGCCCTCAAGCGTAAGCGTGTGAGTACCCTTTTCAAGGTAGAAGTAATAAGGCTCGTTGTAAAGACCTTCCTTATCCTTGATAGGATATTTTATCCAACAATCATAGGTCACCTGACCGGGTCTGAGGTCGTTGTCCTTGTTGTCACGGGTGATCTCTCCCTCGTCCTTCCAGTAACGGTCGAGTGTGAGATCCTGTGTAGCAGTAAAAGGATATTCTCCGTCGATCCTGAGTCCGATATCCAGTACCGTATTTTTTGTTTCTTTGCCCTCGATAGGATAGTAAATAGTCTCGAGGTTGTAAATGCCCGTTTCCTCAACGTTAAACTCATATGTAAGTGTGAGCTTATCATTTTTCCACTTTATTGTAGAATAATGATCCGTCTTGAGGTCGGTGTTCTCTGCGAGGAATGACTTGAGTCCGTTGTAGCCGTCGCCGGATTTTTCCTTGATCTCTTCGACCGAGGGAATGATCTTTGCGGCTTCTTCGGCTGTCATTGAAGACGAACCGCTGTTTACAAAGGATGTGCCGTCTATCGTACCTTCCTTGTAGTCGGTAGCATAGACAGTGATCTCCTTCTTGGGCTTTGCGGCATCCTTATGACTGTTGTAATAAGTGCTGTACTTGCCCTCCATACCGGTGATCGCAATTCCGCTCACAGAGCTATCGGTCGTCGTGCTTTCCTCGGATTGTCCGGCAGAAGTATCGGTTGTTTCTTCTGCGCTGACTGCGGTTGATGTAAGTGACAATGAAGATATAAGTGTCGCACATGACAATATACCCGCTAATGCTCTTTTCATCCTGCTTGATTTTGTTGCCACAGTAATAATCCACCTTTCTGATAGTTGTCGTTTATGTTCAATCGAAAATATGCTAATTTCGACGAGTTAAGGAATTTATCCGTGCGAGTTATAATCCGAGTTGTAGACAGATATTTTTCCGTCTTCAAGCTCAACGCGCACTTTATCTCCGCCTCTTATGCCGAGGGCTTCGAGATATTCTTTTGGTATCTGGAGTCTGCCCGCTCTGTCAAGAACGACCAACTCCTCATGATCCGAA
>ULJR01007797.1_pt1 | contig 11156 bp, 12 predicted proteins | sample 1950951 | NCBI WGS metagenome assembly ULJR01 (sample SAMEA4835480, study PRJEB28245) | human gut metagenome | biome: gut microbiome; material: fecal sample | place: Denmark | collected 2008
AAATCGCCAGTCACCCTGGTTCCAACACATCTTACGAATATCCTCAGACACGGGATTATAATAGAAGTGCATGTTCTTGCCCTGCTCCAGTGTAGGCACCACCTCCTCTATCTTCTCCCGAAACTCCCCTTCGGTTATGATATACAACTCACAGAACTTGGCAAGATTGCTCACCCAATTCCACGCCATTCCTGGCTCACTGCCCATTCCTGGCGAGCAAGCATATGCATTAATTAAGATCTTAAGCATGATTTAATATTGCAAAATAATAAAAACATATGACAATAACCTCTATACAGACAAGACAAAACAGCCCACCTTAACGAATCAGAGAAGAGCAGACGTATCATCTTTGATGATAAACTTCCTAAATGGAATTATCTCATCAAATGCTATTGATCGCAGATTTTCTGCGGAAGTTATTTTTTTGAACATTACTAAAGAAGTTATAGACAATACAAAGCCCACAAGATAGATTTCAAGAGTTAAAGCCGCAATAAAACGTATAATTTTGCCAACGTAATTCATTTGTAGTATTTTTTCAACCCAATCACACATGGATGCTATATAAAAATAATTTTAAGAGACACTAGTGATTCAATGTTTTAAAATCAGCAACGAAGTTACTTCTTTGTAATTTAAGCCCTAATTTGAGTGCTTACTAAAATTTTCAGCAATTACGTTTTAAATTCTTTTGATTAACGGTCGAGCCCATTTATTCCAACAAACTATCATCGGAACGATGACAAGAATACTACAAACTGAAATAAAGAGGCATAACAACAAATCACATCTTACCTCTTGTACTGGCCATCCAATAATTTTACTTGCGACAAAAATAACAGCCCTATATACTGGCTCTTGAAAAGCAAATATCACAAGGGAATTCACCCCTAAATATTCTATTACCTTATTATGACTTATTGTACTAGCAATCCCACAATACAATGTAACTCCTAACATTGATATTGGAATATATAGCCAAACATTCCCAACTTTCAGAGACGCTAAATCTGCCCCTGTCCAAGGCAATGCAACTACTTGTATTATTAATATTAAAGTAAATATTAGATATTTTAGTGCCCCCCCGAATTTAATGTTATTTGACAACACTATCAATTTACACATATCCCCTATTCCATAAAAGACAATTCCTATAAATGCAGCACATAGCCCCCATGGCAACCATGGTGCATTATCTTTTAAGACTAAACCTATGATATAAAAACAGATTAATACTCCTATTAAATATATACGTTTTGAGCATTTTGATACGAACCAATATAACATTTCCATGGAAAACAAACATGGTATAAACCACAAGGCACCATTAAACATCATATAGCGCATATCATAGGTTCCATATACTAGACCGATTAGCTGACTTTCTACAGAAACATCTGCGCCTCTGCTATGTCGCTCTATCAATATCCAGTAAACTAACGTTGCAAGATAAAATATAGCATAAGGCAATACGATATTTTTCAAACGACTTTTCAAGAAATCGGTAAACTTATCAAACTTCTCTTTCCGAAAGAGCAATCCCGATATAAAGAAGAAAATCGGAATATGGAAACCCCAAATATATGTTCTCAATTCTGGCAAGTGGGTTACATGTCCAAATACGACCCAAAATATTGCGATTCCTCGTAAAATGTCTATTGTATGATTACGTTCTTTTTTCATTTTTCTTTTAATTTATTACTCCACCATCATGCATTTGCTTGATGGTGTCTTGTTTCAATTTCATCAATGGTCTTTGTGAATGTCATTTTCCTTTAGGGAAATTTCATCAGATAGATAAGCTAAGATATCACTCGGGGATGGTTTTATACCAAAAGCTGCAGACATGTATTTGACAACAGAATCGTTCAACTTATAACCCTTAGCATAAAGCTTAGAAACCTTGTCTTTATACCCAGCATACAAGTTATTGATGTGGAACATTTCTTCATGCGCCTTACTCTCCTTGACTACATTTGCCCCTTTCCCTCTGAGCAGTATTTCCTCACATATAGGATAAGGACCATCCAAGCTTTCGATTTTTAGCACGAATCGAAAAGAACTCAAATCCTTATGTTGTACACTATTCACATAAAAACCGAAATCACAGCTTTTTGTCTTTTTTGATCATTACATACGCCACACGATGGCTGTAAGTTATAAAAGCATGTTCCAAGAAATGGGAATAAGGAATGATAATCTTTATAGTTCTCATCCAAGGTTTATTAATCTATTACATTATTTTATGTACTTTAAAAAAGACAAATGCCGTAATTTGTCTTCTTCATCAGTAAAACGGTCTGCAATTTTTTTTGCAGGTACACCACCCCATATTTCGCAAGGAGGAATATCCTTGGTTACCAAGGAACCAGCAGCAACAATACTGCCCACACCAATCTTTACCGGTCCAACTATAGTTGCCCGATGTCCAATCCATACATCATCTTCTACAATTGTAGTACCATTATTACCTCGCTTACCATTCCAAATCAACTGACCAGGAACATCGAATGTATGATCATGTTTACCAACGAAACAAACACGCCCTGCCATAAGAACATTATTTCCGATTATGGTTGGAGTAGATATATTGCAATAATCACCAAACTGTACATTATTTCCTAATTTTATAGGGAAATGCCCAAAGGATGTTCCTTTCATTACCCTTACAAAACCATTATAATGCACCCATGGCCATTTTACATGAAAATACCACCAAGTACGTAACTTATTTAGAATATATCTTATGGCAAACTTAAACCTTGTATCTCCATTTGCCATGTTATAGTAATCTATTCTCATTTAAGGAATGAATTTAAATTATTAAAATACCAATTGAACGAATGTTCCATTCTACTAATATGCTTTTTCTGTCCTCTCTCCTTCAATCCCTTTCCTATTTCCTCAGCCAATTGTTTTTCATTATTTGACTCAAAAATACTACCATTACTTGAACTAATAAGAGAAGCTGCCCCCACTTTATCACTAACTATGACATAACAACCTGCCACTAAAGCTTCATTTACGACAGCCCCAAAAGGTTCAAACTGACTTGGAAGAACAAACAAATCGGCAAGATAATACCATGCATATAAATCCTTTCCTGTTAAAGCCCCTGTAAAAATCACCTTGTCAGAAACTCCTAAAGAAGCAGCTAAATCATGCAATTCATTTTCTTGACTTCCAGAACCAACAATTATCAATATAGCTTCACTTTCTTTTAACCTCTTAAAAGCCCTCAATAAAAGAGCGGGATTCTTAACATTTTCCAATCTTCCTACAAATAACACTAAAAGCTTATTTTGTAAATCATAATCCTTTATATATTTGTTTGCAAGGTCTTTGGTTTCATTAATCTTTTGAGAGAGAACTGTATCATCCTGTATTATTGGGAAATAAATAAACTCACACGTGCTATTAGAATATTTTTTTTTCAAATAACTCTTTACCAAAGGGTTGACAACAATAGCGCCATCTATATGTTTAACAATAAACTTACGTAAGATTTCTCGTTTAGTACTATAATTCATAGCCATAACGTGAGAATCATCTATCGTGGTGAATATTTTATATCCGAATAGTTTCTTGAAAAGGATTGCCGCCAAAGTATTTATTCCTAATTCATGTGAAAGTATAAGATCCGGCTTGAAACTTTTTATAAGCCGAAAGTATATCCAAGATAGTAAATGTCTACCAATTCGAAATCCCCCAGAATAGTACTTATAATCAAAATCTGCCAATTGATTTACATAATTCAGATTATAGCCTAATGTAGCTAATTCCGCATTACTACCGAACAAAGCTACTTTGATATTATAGCATTTTGCAAGATGATTATAAAGATCTATCCTGTATGGCGCTAAATAAGGATGAAAGATTAATATTTTCTTCATAGAATCATTCTAAAAATTACAAGTTATCCCTTTTCACGTTTAAGCCATAGTTTAGGACACAAGCATCTCAGATATATTGTAATATAATGAAAACATGCCGTTAGTAATCCATAATGACGGTTTTCCAAATGGAAAGTCTCCTTTGGAGGCATACCATTCGGCCTATTCAGCATTTTCCATCTTTGAGCCAAAGGCACATCAGGGTTACACCACTTATCTAATGTTGGATGCTCATCACATTCACCTAATATCTCTCCTGCCTGATACATTGCTACGCCAGCCTTCTTTGCCCTCATACCATAATCAAAGTCGCCTTTACTATGAGTAAAATAAAAATCCAGATTGCCAAGCACATTGTAAGCTGCCCGTGGTATCAATACAATATTACCATTAAAGTAATCAACCGGGATTAACTTACCATTCGGCTTCGGAATTATCCCACCTCGTAATCTGCCACCATAAGTAATACAAGAGTGTCCGGTATCCTCTGTTGCTCCAACAATGATTGCCTTTTCGTTTGTCTCAACAGCAGCATAAGTAAGAACCTTCAACATATTCCCATAAACAAAGGTGTCATCGTTCAACCACAGATAGAAATCATAGTCCTTAGCCTTTGCAGCTGCGTCCCATGCAGTCCACATACCTCGATTCCAGAACAAATCACCTTTGGCGTGTATTAAATTTACTTGTGGAAATTGTTCAGCCACCGCTTCCGGAGTACCATCCGTACATCCGTCGTCAGTAAGATACACATCCACTTGATAACCATCCAATGGCAACAAGTCATATAGCCTTTCCAGGCATTGTAATGTTTTGTCCTTGCGGTTAAACACCGTAAGGAGCACTGCTATTGTTTTCATAAACTAATGTCGTTTTTTATACGCTTTATAAGCCTGGCTTACGAAGCCAGAAATCGTTTTATATATACCAACAAACTTAATTGTAAATAGTAATGGATACTGAACTTTACGTGTTAGTTCATCCAATTGACCAACCTCCAAATTTATGAATTTAGGAAGAGCGACCTTTAAGAAAGGAATACCATGTTTTGAGGAATTAAACTCTATGCATTTAACATTCTGCACCCCTTTAGCATACTCATGTTGCTCAACATCCCAACTTGACCTATCTGAATAAATATAATATATCGGAGTGTCTGAGTCGATATCGTTTAATATATTAACTGCCCCCCCATTATTGCATTTAAAGATACTAAACAAAAGTGGAGAAGTAGTAGGACAGCTTTCTTTTACCAATCTTTCCAGACAAAACTGGGCATTGAAACAGATTGATTTTTCTGCCTTTAATTTTGGTCCGAATAAAGCAGAAGCATAACCTCCAGCCGAACTTCCTATTGTTATAACTTTAAAGCCATCTGTTTCTTGCTTTAAGAATTCCAACATTTTTTGTGATGAATTTATCTGTCCATTGATGCCGGTAAGATACCACTGTTTGAAGATATCACGCACAAATATATGTTTATAAGCTTTTTCTATACGACAATGATACCACTCAAAGAAATTCTTTTCCACAATTCGCTTACGAAATATCTCTTCCGTATGCGGAAACCAAATATCATTACTACAAAAATAAATGGCACAATAATCCTTAGAACCACAACATTCATCATATTCTATAAGATAATTGGGCTCGTTCTTCCAGTAATCCTGCACGATTTGCGGATACTGGAAAATTCCATCATACTTTGAATCTAACATAAGATATTAAATGCTTCTTATAAACCTTGCAGGATTCCCAGCCCATATTTGATTGGCAGGAACCGATTTCGTAACAACAGAACCAGCCCCTATCACACTATTATCACCGATGGTCACGCCCTTTAAAATAATAGACCTGGCACCGATAAAAACATCATTGCCTATAACGACAGGCTTTTCTGCTCTATTCTTCAAATCCTCACTACTCCTACGGATAACATGGTCAAGAGAATGAAAGTCGGTATCATAAATACAGACCCCACCACCAATCTTCACATTATTTCCTATAGTAATGCTTTTATGACAGATCAAAGCTGCCTGAGACATACCTACATTGTCACCAATAGTCAGTACTGCTCCTCTGTCCACAAAGAATGTGCAGCGTTCATAACAACCTATTGGATTTCCTTTAATGCCATTGTTCATGGCAAAGTTCTTGCCAATAGAAAATTTTCCATCCCGAGCAACCATAACATAGGGAATACCGTTAGTGTGAAAGGATTTATAAGCAACGTTATTGCCTATAAACATTAGACGGCTTACCTGTTTGGCATATACCTTTTGTAGGTTATTACATAACCTGCGAATAACTTTATAAAACAGACTCATTAACATGAAACAATATCATTATATATCTTTATTAACATCTCTGCATTAACATTTTTGTCATGTCGTTTTGCCGCAATCATCCTTTCTTGCTCAGAAATTTTAATACACAAATCTTGATTAGCAAATAACTCACATACACGCTGTGCCAATAAAGGAACTTCTTCGAAACGATACAAAAATCCAGAAACACCATTTTCAACCATATCCATAGTTCCTCCTACATAGGATGCAACAAGTGGAGTCCCCAACAACTGGGCTTCACCTACAGAATTAGGACTATTTTCTATAGCCGATGGACATATAAAAACATGAGCCTTTAAATATTGTTCAATCATGTTTTCCTCATTTAGTTGACCTAAAAAATGAAATTTTTCTGTCACGTCCATTTTATTCATAAGCTTTTCGATGTAATTGGCATATCCGTTTTTTCTATATAAAGGGATGTTTGAATAGAAATTGTTACCTGCTACATAAACCTCGGTATTAGGATACTCACGCAGTATAATTGGCAAAGCTTTTACCACTTGATGCAAACCTTTTATCGGATATTGACCTTGACTGAGGAAGATTCTGTGCCTTACACAAGACTTCAGTTCCCATGTATGTTGATAGAATCCATCTCTCAAAGTTTCGTTACAGAAATGATAATGAGCTTTCGGATTTATCGCCCAAGCACAAGATTGATCCCACGAGGTGCGTCCAATAACATGGTTTACGGATTTCAGTAATTCCAATTCCATCTCACCACGTTTCGCCATTCTGCGCTTTTGATCAAATAAGCTATCTTGTCTAAGAATATCTCTAACAGTAATATGACTCAGTATATCTCGGCCACTTAATCCTCCATAGTAATAATTTTTATAAACAGATACCAAGCCTTGAATAGATACTATCATATTTATATTATTACAAGCTTTAGCCATAGCAAGGGAGTGACCATACTCAGACCCATGGATATGAACTAAATCAGGTTGAAAATCAGTACAAACCTGCTTTAAATAATCTTCCGTTCTTCTGTCATAAACTTTAGAAATTGTTGTATGCTCAGGCACCAAATAATATTGAATTTCCGAATCACGGAAAATTTGTATGTTATTTCCATTGTAAAAGGAAACAACCCCCAATGTCAGTTTTCCATTTCTGTCCAACAAAGCCTTTGCACAAGCTTGCATCCAACCTCCTACTACAGGAGCAGGAATGCCTATTTTATTGCAAAGTTCAGGAAAAATTATGTTTGAAATCCAAAGTACTCTCATACTATAAATGTTTTTTTCTTTTTATAAAAAATTCCCAAAACCCACTGCTTAAAATCTTTATCTGTCATCTCTCTATATTTGTTTGAGAAACAGACTCCTAAGAAGGCTATATTCATCATAAAGAAAACCTCAAATTTTGTGATTTCCCAGATAAAACTCCACATCCATAAAAAGGCGACATAAATGCCAATTCCTTTCATTATACTGCTTCTGCTTCTATATATAGCTAAAAAGCTAGCCCATGCATACATAAGAAAATAAAGTACACAACCTATGACACCATACCACAATAAAATATTCATAATCTGAACTTCATTGCCATACCTTCCTCGTAGGTGAGTATCATTATCAATATCACTGGCGATGCCTATAGGACCTTCATCACCATAAGCAGGACTTCTACCCATTATCCATGCATCATAAAGATCCATAGTATATGATACATTAGTATAAATAAAAGTTCTAGTATCAGCTTTCAAATTATCTTCATAATTCTCACCACTCTCATTTTTTACTTCTCGTGTCATATCGCCTTTTATATAATCATCCATTTTAAAAGGATTGAAAAGACCAAGATAACCCGTTACGACAAACACTATTGGCAATAACAAAAGAAGAGCATGTGCAAGTTTTATAAACCAATGGGGTATTATTTTTGCATAATATGTAATGATAAGACCTATAAAACCTGCCATCAACATTTTTAACACATCATTACGTTGTTCTTGAGTGACAAAAAACAACATCACAATAGCTAACAATAAAAGCCTCTTTTTCAACGGAATATATTTCCAAAACAGAAACAATGTAGAATATGGAAGATAACTAAGAACATTTGGATTATGCGCTTGTGTAAAGATTATGGCTAAACCAATCAACCACAGATAATTCTTGTAAAATATTTTATATATCCCTTGTAACCATAATGGTGAGACTGCCAAAAATACAACAACGAATATAGACATATCCAACAAGGAATTAATTACATTTTTCCACATCCAATACCCATCACTGTATAGAAATGCACGAACAAATTCAAAAGAAATCCAACATAAGAACGCAATGACAAAAACGAATCCTACCTTATCAATATCGTTTACACACACATACCGCTTCGTTGCAAAATAAAAATAGCAAAATAATAAAGATATCAACCCCCAATTAATAAAAGTTGCTGAACCGAACAAGTATGAAAACATGAAAACAATCATTACTCCAAGTCCAGCTCTTATAGCATTTTGCATGTTAAATCTAAACAGATTCATTTGAATATTATATTTAAGCGATGATTTATTCTGTTCTTTAAATTATATAAACGGCGTTTCAATTCTTGGGAACGCGTCCACATTTTCAATTTATCTATAGTGACCTGTTGGTAATCAATAATTCTATTAGGAACTATTAAATAATGCTCTAAATTACATGTAGAAATTTTCAAGAATTTTCTCTGTTGAAAATGTGCATATAATGTTTGTTCTCTACATATCTCACCATTACAATCTCTATATATTCTATACAACTTAGACTCAGAATACTCAAAAATCAAATTTTCAGAATATTCAGGATGAAATTCTGAAATAAAATTCATCGCAAGTCTTGGCACTCTTATATCGTCAAAAAGCTTACTGTTCCAAATTCTATCAGGGTACAACTTCTCCCAACAATCGCTCATTACATCATGGAGATATTCATCAAACACTTGATTTTTTGGATTTGTATAAACATCTTTAAAATATTTATAACCTTCAACTTTCTTTCTATAAAATTTATTGCAAAAATCATTATTACGATATAAGGTCAAATGCCCCCAACCAGAAATGACATCATACATAGACAAAATTTCATCAGTAAAGAAATATCTAATATCACCATAAATAAGATCGATATCTCCCCAACCCCAAAAATCATAACCTTTGATGTAATCTCCAAAAATATCTCCATAAGCAGGTCTAAAATCACACAGCTTATATGGAGAAGGCAATGTTATGGTAAAGTCAAAAAATTTTTGCATATAATTTTTCAACTGTTCAAACGTAATATTTAAGACCTTTATATTTTCAGCCTGTTCAATATGAGAATCTGCAACAAACAGGAAATCGATACTCGGATTGTTCAATGCAGACTGTCTCCAAAAGGCATAGATTTCAGGCAATTTACCAAAATATGGTATGATAATTATTATCTTCTTCATTTTGTCAATACTTTATCTATTTTTGAACATATAGTGTCTATTTTCATAAATGCAAAAGCTCTGTTTCTGATTGAATCAATGAAAACGCATACTATAAAAATAAGACAACAAAAAATAAGTAAATATATAATACAACAATTAATTCCACCTATTTGTTCGATACCTCCCCACAAATACTTTCGCACATAGTGATTATCATGAATTAAGTAAACTCCTAATGTGTGGGGACTAATCGCCAAAATATATTTTTCAGATTTACCCGTAAAATTTTTCATCTTCACGAAAGATAAAAATAGAATAATGGACATTAACAATACATACAAATTGTTATACCTTCCAGAAAGTGGCAATATCCCTAAATCATAAAATGATCCAACAACCAAAACAGGAACGGGTAGAAATACATAAAAAGATATAGAGGAAATCCTATAGATGCTGGGCAAATTATACTTTTTTATGTAAGCACCAATAATATACAAGAGTATAAACCAACTAATCGAAAATCCATTATTTGCAAAATACACAGAAGCATAAATACTTAAAAAAAGCAACAAGATAAAAATTAATGTCTGGTGCTGCTTTTTATCAATATTTTTAAGTAAACAATTGATAAAAGGATACAACATATACAATGCCAAATATTGGGCAATAAACCAATAACAGTTATTCTGTGCATTAAACATTATTGGCATGGAGGATTTTACAAAATCTTTTATCGAAAAGGATGTACTATCTGAAAATATTATTAATAACACATAACACAATATTGAATAGAAAAATGTTTCAATCCACAAGCTAAAAATTTTGCTCCATCTAAAACTGGTAGAATCTATAAGAAAATACCCGCTTATCAAGACATAACAATTCACAGCTGTTGATGTTAAAATAGATAAATATTGTATTTCTACTTGCTGTAGATTAAAACCACCATCTATTATATTTGTTTGAGAACCTATGACTGAATGACATAACGAATGACCTATTACGATAAACAGCATAGACACGGCCCGTAACAGTTCTATATTACTTTTTCTCTTGAATTTCATTTTTTATATGATAATGACCTAACAACAAAGGGCATTTGTGTAATAATAACTCTATTGGCTTTATAAATAATAATAATATAATAAGAGCCAACAAACTTTGTAAAATGCAATAAAACCAATCGGTTTTATCAGCAAATAAATTTAAGACTTTTCCTCCTAGCGGAAGGAAAGCAAAATGGAATACGTAAATCAATATCGTTCCTTGTGAAATTAGACAAACATATTTTCTTCCCCCATGAACTTTTTGAGAACAATATGCCATCGCCACAATTCCACAAATTGCTTGAATTACAAATAAAAATAAGATTCCTATATTTTGAAATTGTAAAATCTCGGCATAGCCTCCACCTAAATAAGTAGCCAATACATACAAAGAAATAGCTACAAGGAAGACGACTAAATTTATGTGTATATTAACATTCTCTCTTTTTATTATATAT
>ULJR01001319.1_pt1 | contig 10887 bp, 7 predicted proteins | sample 1950951 | NCBI WGS metagenome assembly ULJR01 (sample SAMEA4835480, study PRJEB28245) | human gut metagenome | biome: gut microbiome; material: fecal sample | place: Denmark | collected 2008
GAGCCTGAACAGCGCAACCCGATGAAGGCTACTTCCTGGGGCGTGGGCGAGATGATAATGAATGCTTATCGCCGGGGCGTGCGCCACTTTATCGTAGGATTGGGCGGAAGTGCTACATCTGATTGTGGCATCGGAATGCTTAAGGCAATGGGCGACGACTGGAAGAAAATCCGCCAGGAATGCACTTTCATGCTGGCTTCGGATGTTACCAATCCGCTTTGTGGCGAAAACGGGGCGGCTCATGTTTTTGCGCCTCAGAAGGGAGCCGATGCTGAGATGGTGGAAATGCTGGATGCTCGGGCAGGGAAGTTTGCTGAGGTGAGTGCCAAGCATTTTGGTTATGATAGGAGTGAGGTGCCTGGTGCTGGTGCTGCCGGTGGTTTGGGCTATGCTTTCCTGCAATATTTTGGTGCAGAGGTTTCTGCTGGAGCCGAACTTCTGTTGCGAGAAATCGGCTTTGATGAGATGATTAAAGATGCTGATCTCGTGATAACGGGTGAAGGACATAGCGACAGACAGACCTTGATGGGAAAGTTGCCACAGCGGATTTTGGAACATGTCTTGAAAAATAAAGCCACGACAGACCAGCAAATCTGGTTGGTATCTGGAGGAGTCAGCGAAAAGCAGACGCTTCTTGATGCAGGTTTTGATCAGGTTCTTGCCGTATCTCCTCAGAATATGGATTTAGAGGAAGCGATGAATCCTGAAATTGCCAAAAGAAATATTGCGAATGCAATCAAAGTTTCCTTTGGAAATGATTAGACCTCTTTTAAAAAATAATCCATGTTTTTGGGCCAGGCCAATGATCAGAACTTTCTTTGCCATTCTTCGGTTCTTTCTTTTGAGAATCATAAATTTTTCTTTGGATTGATTCCTGATTGAGAAAAAGCGAAATCGTATATTTTTAGGTACAATAAGCTTAAAAATATACGATTTTACATATTTATTTTCTGTTTTTACATGTTATTTGAACGATTGATGGTTGTTTTTGAACGTTTTGAAGGAAAAAACGACCATCCGTATGGTTGGTGATTCAGTTTCTCAGTGTGGTTTTTCAGTTGTAAATTTCCATAAATACAAATATTTTTTCTCATTTTGCAATTTCAAAAACGAGGAATTTCATACTTTTGCACCCAGTTATGATTTAACAAAACAGTAACTTGATGTCCTATCACATTTTGTTGCCTATATGATAATTACTTATTTATTGTACTTTAAATTTTGAAAGATGAAAATGTTTTTACTATCATTTAATGCTTTTAAGCATCGCTCCATCTTTGCCGTTTTCTTGGCTATATTCTTGCTTTTCGGAGCAGTCAAGGGAACCAAGGCAGAAGATAGTAATGGTTCAGCCTTTGATGGTTTGGAAAATCTTGTTGGTATTTCTGCAAGTGAGATGGCGGATTATGCAAAGAACGGTACGCATGGTGAATTTCCAACAACGGATAAGAACCAAATCTTTTTCCTGTATAATGTAAAGACCGGTCTGCTGCTCAATGTTGGAGGCTATTGGGGAACCCATGTGTCTCTTCAGGAATATGGAATGCCTCTTTGGGTTTATGAAGACGGCGATGGTTGGATTCATTTCCAGCAGGATATTGACAAGCAGGATGGTGCATCAGAAAATCAGGAAGGCTGTTCGTTGGAATACTTCTATGGAGAAGGTTATGCCTCTGCAAGTATAGGTGTCTTTGTAGATCGCAATATCTATAAATCAAGTACAGATAAGACCGTGATTCAGCGTGGTTGGACGATTGTACCTATTAAGGGAGATTCCAAAAATACCTTCAGAATATATACTTATCGCCGTAGTACATCGGGATATACAGGTGATAACTATGATAGATACTATCTCTCTGCAGCCGCTTCTCAGGGTGATGTGGATAAAAATTGTGGTGCTTTCTTGAAAACTGATAATGACTATAGTGATGAGGGCTCTCAGTGGCGTATCTTCTCCTATCAGCAGCTTTATGATTTGCAAACGAATTCTATCGGCTTTAAGAGTTCGTTAGATTTGTCATTCAAATTAGAGTGCCCTGGATTCAGCCGTGATAATGGTGCGCTTGATAAATGGAAGACTGCTGTTTATAAGAATGGAGCTACCGGATTATTCAGATTTGGTTTGGAGGAACGTTATAAAACAGACCCGAAACATGAATCATACGACCATACAGGTAGTGTTACATCTAATAAACCATATACTTTCAATGGAATCAAATATACGAGTATGAATGATTACCAGACTCATCTCGGTAAATATTATTGCGCAGATATCAAAAATACCCGTGGCGCAGTCTATCAGGTGGTACACGTTGAACATGGCGGTTCTTATGTAATAGAATGTAAGGCTTATTCTAATACCAATAAGGCTAAGCTCTTTGCCACTCTTTTGCAGGATAAAAGTGAAAATCCTACAGATTATACAAAAATAGTTGAAGGTTCTCTCCGTGAAACCGTTGTCATGCAGACGGCAAACATGTCTCAGACAGAACAGACCAATTTGCATATCAGCGAGCAGAACATGGATTATGCAGGTAAGGAATTCTATGGTAGCCATAAGTATTTCAATAGTGTCCTCGTGCAGGTTCCAGAAGGTGGCGGTAACATCTGCTTCGGTGTTCGTGTTGGTTCTGTTGCTGAAAATGAAAATGTTGCTGAAGATGGTGAGTGGACTGTATTTGATGATTTCCGTCTTCTCTATGCAGGTTCTACCACCTCTCGCGACTTGATATTGGATGAAGACAAGGATAATCTGAACTATCTTCTCGACTGTACAGAAACTTATGATGATGTGGTTCTCCATCTCAACAAGAAATCTTTCAATAAGAATATCAATAAATGGAACACCATCGTTCTACCAGTTGACTTGAATAAAGACCAGTTCACTCAGGCATTTGGAGCTAATGCCCGATTGGCAGAACTGAAAACGCTTACTCGAAATCAGATCCAGTTTGAGACGGTGAAGATTGCGGATAAGGGAAATAATGACGTAGTTCTTGCGGCTTACGTACCTTATATCATCTATCCTACAAAGGACTTGGCAAATGAGAGAACACCTGCCTATACGGCAATTCTTCATAAGACGGGTGCTGGCACAGAAGGTGGTGAGCATAAGGTAACTATCGCAGCAAACCATATTGATATTCCAAATGTCAGTCTCAAGAGGAATGACCAAAACAAGAATGATCTCTTTGGACTCATCCAGAAAACTTGGTCGCTGGATTTGAATCATGTGAAAGTTGCTGATAAGCCAGGCGAGAGCGAAATCGTAACAGATGGAACTTTAGCTGCTTATGGTACTTTTGCAAGAACATTCGGCGATATCATGAAGAATGATGAGCAGACAATCTTTACGATATCAGATAAGAACAATCCGATTATTGAGGGTAGAGATAATCTGAAAGGTTGCTATTTCTTCCATGAAGGAAAAATGGTCTATGCTGGTAACAATGTTCGTGGCTTGCGTGGTTTCAGCGTATGGTTCAAACCATATAAGCAAACTTCTGGAGCAGCCACTTCCAAGTTTATCCTGGATGGCATTGACTATACTACAGATGTAGAGCGAATCATGGCTACAGAAGACAGCAGCATCGATTCCAAGTTTGCGAAACTCGGCGTGTTCAATCTCAATGGTCAGCTCGTTCGCAGCGGCAGTACCGATGTTTCAGGCTTACCTTCCGGTATCTATATCGTGAATGGTAAGAAAGTGTTTGTTAAGTAAAGACTAACTTATTTAAGATAAGAAAGGATGATTATGATGAAAACTCTATATATTAAACCGGAAATACAAATGGTTCTTTCTGAGAATATGCTGATGGCAAGCAACAGTTGGACAGTCGATAAAGCAAATAACGTTAATGACCCAGATGGTAATGATCACGGTCATATCTTTGGTCCTGACACTGATTGGGGTAAGGATCCTAGTTGGGGTAGTTCCTCTAATCCATTTGACAGCGACAACTGGTAATCAGAAGTATATGTAGCGTACTATTAAACAGTGAAATATATTAAAAATGTGTTATCTTGGCAGAAATTCTGCTGGGATAACACATTTTTTTGCTTAAATAATTTGGAGATAACTTATTTTTTTGTACTTTTGCAAACAGGGTAGTTGAAAAACTATGCCTATAAACATCATATAGACTCAACAAAAGTGATAAAAACCTAATGACGATCTTCAAAATACTCAAGATCTAAGGACTTTTAGTAGATTATGTACGTGTAATATATACTCTCTGTTCGTATGGCAATCAGATTGCTATGTGAATCAAAGTGTGCTAAAAGTAAGTGATGATAATTTTTTGATTTAATAAAAGCTGTTTATTATGGAGTTACTGGAAAAATATTTCGCAGAACTGATTCAGTGTATCGATGCAAGTTATCTGGTGATAGGCATTATCCTGGTGTTCCTGAGTGTACCGGATACTGCAGACTATGCCCCTTATCGTAAGGCAAAATATTTCTTGGCATCAGCATTTTTTGTTATGTTCATCAACCTGTATCTTTGGTTGGAAATCTTTTCCTCTCAAGATTGGGAGGCGCTCAATTCCATCATTGCCTGTATGGACATTAGCCTGTTTTTCCTGACATGTATATGCTTTGCTTATTCGTTTGCCTCCCTGTTGGATTCGCAATATATCAATAAAAAGAGGATGCTGAAGGATTTCGGGTATTGGATATTGACGGTTTCCTTTTTCTGGATTAGCCTATGGGAGCCTTTGGTGCCTTATGCCTATTGTCTGTATATCGTTTCCACCCTGATTTTCTGTAGCATCGTGGTAAGATACATGTTTCATTTCCAGTTTATCTATAGAAAGAAAAGGGAACAGTTGGATAATTACTTCTCCGATGATAATATGCAGCGCTTCATGTTCTGGACGAAGAAAAGCCTCTTCTTCCTGTGCCTATTGGGTGTCTTTGCCTATCTCACTCTCTTCTTCGGAATCTATTTCAATTATGCTTACCAGGTGTATATCGTCAGTGTCAATCTCTATATCGTCATCTCTTTCATCAATTACCGCCCATATTATGGCACGCTCAATTTAGCGTCAGTGATGAATGATGAAATAGAAGACTATTCCAGCCAGAAACAGGAAACTTCCAAGTTGGAGAATTATGAGAATCTCTTCGGAGCACGATTGCAACAGTGGGTGGATGATAAGAAGTATCTCTCATCCCAGTTGACCATCGACAGTCTGGCTTCCGAAATGGGCACCAATAAGGTTTATCTTTCCCGTTATATCAACGGGAAACATGCCGTCAACTTCAGTACCTGGATTACCACTTTGCGCATCAAGGAGGCACAGGCCTATATGTTGGCTCATCCCGGTGCCACATTGGAAGAAGTAGCTTATCATGTCGGTTTCTCTTCTGCTTCCTATTTCTCCCGAGTCTTCTCCCGCATCGTCAAGACGAGTCCTACAATATGGCGAAGTAATATCTGAACAAAATGCAAAAAATGAACGGAAAAACTAATGTTTTTGAAAAAGATATTGTATTTTTGTAGCCAAATTAACAAATAACTAAAACATATAATGGAGAAACAAACGAAATGGCTACTCGCTGGTATGATGATGCTGGCGATGTCCGCAAATGTGAAAGCCCAGACTTTCGATGTAGATCTGAGTAAGCAAAATCCTAAAAGTTACGCTGTGGAAGTGCCTGATGGCAACTACAAGGTGACGGTCGTCCTCGGCTCCAAGAAAAAGGCTGCCAAGACGGTGGTGCGTGCTGAAGCCAGAAGACTCATGGTGGATGAAATCTCTACCAAGAAGGGTAAATTCCAGACCGTCCAGTTTATCGTCAACAAGCGTTCACCTAAGATTTCTGATAAGATGAACGTACGTATCAAACCTCGTGAGAAGGGCACACCTGACTGGGATGACAAGCTGACTCTTGACTTCTATGGTGCTGCTCCTGCCGTAAAACAGGTGAAGATAGAGCGTGACACGACTGCCACAACCATCTTCCTCTGTGGTAACTCAACCGTAGTGGATCAGGCTCATGAACCATACGCCAGTTGGGGACAGATGATTCCACGCTGGTTTGGTCCGGAAGTAGCTATTTCCAATCATGCAGAGAGCGGATTGACAGCCGGATCCTTCTTAGCTTCCAACCGTCTGGAGAAAGTATTGGCCATGATGAAGAAGGGCGACTATGTGATTTGTGAGTTCGGACACAACGACCAGAAAGAGAAGACTCCAGGAAGTGGAGCCTGGTATAATTTCTCCTACAATCTGAAGCAGTATATAGATAAGGTACGCGCTAAGGGTGGAAACATCATCTTTGTGACTCCTACCCAGCGCCGTTTCTTTGACAAAGCTACCCGCAGCAAAATACAGGAAACGCATGGCGACTATCCTGATGCCATGAGAGCTGTGGCAAAAAGAGAGGATGTGCCTGTCATCGAACTGCATGATATGACCCGTACATTCTTCGAGACATTGGGCTATGAGAACAGTAAGAAATCGTTGGTTCACTATCCTGCCAACACTTATCCTAATCAGCCGAAGGCATTAGAGGATAATACCCACTTCAATCCATACGGAGCCTATGAGGTGGCCAAGATGGTGGTGATGGGAATGAAGCAGCTCCATCTGCCATTCCTGAAATATCTCCATCCAGACTGGCAGGATTTCAATCCAGCCCAGCCTGATGACTTCAATAAGTTCCTCTGGTATCCATCCACAGATCTGGATGTTACCAAGCCAGATGGAAACTAAAGATGTTCATAAATAAGAGAAAGTTTCGCTCCCTACTTCGGAACGAAACTTTCTTTTTAGGTATGATGAACTATCTTTATAGTTTCAATAATTTCTTTTTATCTTCTTTCGCCAGTTTGTACTGTGCATCATTTTTTGACAATTTTCAACTTATCATCATAATGAAAGCATTTACTTATATTAAACAAGGTGTATTTGGCTTCACCGAAAAGGAGAAACCTATCCTGATAGATGAACACGATGCCATCGTGAGAGTAACCATGAGCAGTATCTGTACCAGCGATCTGCATATCAAGCATGGTTCTGTTCCTCGTGCCGTTCCCGGAATTACTGTGGGACATGAAATGGTGGGTGTCGTAGATGAAGTAGGGGAGAAAGTAACTCATGTGAAACCGGGCGATAGAGTAACTGTGAATGTGGAAACATACTGCGGGGAATGCTTCTACTGCCAACATGGATATGTGAACAATTGTACTTCTCCTCATGGCGGTTGGGCTTTGGGCTGTCGTATCGATGGCGGGCAGACCGAATATGTAAGGGTTCCTTATGCCACCACGGACTTAAACAGGATTCCTGACAATGTAAGTGATGAGCAGGCACTCTTTGTTGGTGATATCCTTGCCACAGGTTTCTGGGCAACAAGGATTTCTGAAATCAAGGAAGAAGATACAGTTTTGATTATCGGAGCAGGACCTACGGGAGTGTGCTGTTTGCTTTGCACGTTGTTGAAGAATCCGCAGAAAATCATCGTTTGCGAGAAGTCAGAAGCCAGAAGAGCTTTTATCAAGGAGCATTATCCGCAGGTTTTGGTGGTAGAACCAGAGGATTGCGAGGCTTTTGTCAAGGAACAGAGTTTGCACGGTGGTGCGGATGTGGTGATGGAGGTAGCAGGCGGTCCTGATACTTTCCAGTTGGCATGGCAATGTGCCCGTCCTAATGCGATTGTTACCATTGTGGCGATGTACGATAAACCTCAGCTCTTACCTCTCCCAGATATGTATGGCAAAAATCTCATCTTCAAGACTGGCGGTGTAGATGGTTGCGACTGCGAGGAAATCCTGCATCTGATATCTCAGGGCAGGATAGACACCACTCCTCTCATTACCCACCGTTTCCCTCTTTCTAAAATCGAAGAAGCCTACGATATCTTTGAAAACAGAAAGGATGGAGTCATTAAAATAGCGATATATCCGGATGCGAAATAATAAATGGGAAGAGACATATTAGATTTTAATAATTATCAACTTACAATCATCATGAAAGTTATTCATAGTATCCTATCCTTTTCCCCCTCGATAGCCCTTTCACAGGCCATCGTCTGTATCCTTTTAGCCTTTAGTCCGGTAGCATATAGTAAAAATGTCAATCCTCGCAAAGCAGCGAAGATAGCTCAAAGGTACGTCACCTTACCTCAATCCCAAGAGGTAAAGGCAAAATCTAAAGGTTTCTCTCAAACAGCTGATACACCTTATTATATATATAATGACGCCAGGGGAAGCGGATTTGTGATTGTCTCTGGCGATGATGAGATGGGGGAGATTTTGGCTTACAGTACTGAGGGAACACTCGACACGCTGAATGCCAACCCCTGCGTAAAACTCCTCTTGGAGGGGTATCGCCAGACATACGAGGTGCTGAAAGAAGGAAAGGTAGATGTTAGAAAGGATACCCGATCAGGTCTGTTTTCTCAAACCGTATCACCTCTACTGAAAAGCAGATGGGGACAGTCTCATCCTTTTAATGCCCGTACAGGTTACCCCTATAGCGGATGTGTGGCTACTGCCATCGCACAATTGATGTATTACCATCAATGGCCTCTTCAGGGAAAGGGACAGAATGAGTATGAGGTAACTTATTATCATACCAAGAAAAGTGCAGACTTCAGTCAGTCTCATTATGATTGGGCGAATATGTTGCCCGACTACCGTTATCCTGTTCGTGCAACATCAGAACAGGAAGATGCCGTTGCCTTGCTAATGAATGATGTGGGCGTGGCTTCTTTCATGCAATATACACCTAATGCCAGCGGAACACAGGGCATATTTGCCTATCAGGCTCTGCTAAAAAACTTTGATTATTCGGCTGCCTATGCAACCAAAGCAATAGAAGGGTCTACCCGTTTTGCAGAAATCCTGCGGCAGGAACTCCTCAATGGATGTCCTGTCTATCTGGAAGGCAGACCGGCTGGTGCTGCTTCCGGACATGCATGGGTGACAGATGGTTTTGATGAAAATGGACTCTTCCACATGAATTTCGGTTGGGAGGGACAGGGTGATGCCTACTATTCACTCACCAACCTCAGTGTTTCGCAGACAGGTAGTGAGTTCCAAGGTAAGCCGCTGGCATTCAACCGTGCTATCATGGCTATCTTAGCACATCCCGATAATGGAAAATATCCGGAGATAGACCGTAGTCTCTTGGAAAATTCCCCACAGTTGATGTTCAATGAGGGTGGTTCGCTACTGATAAAAGAGGCAACTGGCAAGAATTTCAACCCATCACAGACTATTACAGTGGAAATGAATTCATTCGTCAACAGGGGTAAGCCTTTCCGGGGAGATATTGGTGTAGCAGTCTATGATGTGGATGGGAACCTCTTGCAGGTTGCCTATTCTGATGATCATGCTCTGGGAGGTTTTACGCAGCGAATCTATGGTGCCGATCATGCCGGATGGATGGGGAACGACTATCTTATCAATGAAGCACAACCTGTCAAGTTGAATCTTTCAGGTCTTCAGGATGGATATTATCGTCTCCTTCCTGTATGTGTTGCCAGAAAAGAAGATCAGTCGTGGGATGAGTTCTTTCTGATAAAAAAGGCGCCTGTGGTAGAAGTGGAACTGAAGGATAGAACTGGGCGCATATCGGAAATCTATTCGGAAGAACCTCATTTCCAGTTAATGGCGCAGCCAAGACTCATCGGCAGCGTAGAACAGGGGGAAAAAGTACAGGCATTCTTCTCGCTGAAAAATCTCAATGGAGTACCTCGTGACTGTTATTTGAGAGTACAATTGCTCAATAATAGTCGAGAGGTCGTGATGGATACCCGTGTCGATCAGCTCAGCGAAATCGAAGGTTTTACCGAAACCGAAATTCCAATTTTGCTTTCTTTGCCTTCAAATCTTTCTCCAGGATGCTACGAAGTGAAACTCATCATCTCAGGCGATGAAGCAGAAACGATGTTCTATCCTGTCAACCTAATCCACGACCGGGAGGCTGCATTTATCCAGGTGGAGAAAGCGCAGGAAAAGCCGCTAATGGCGAAAGCAGAAGTCTTTTTAGCTGATGATTCCCACGAGAAAATAGAATCAGGCAGTATTGATATGACGAAATATGCTAATTTCAAATTGGGAGTCTCGCTGCTCGCATCCGAAGGCAGAAGTTATGAAGGACGTATAACGCTGATGGGTGAAGACACAGAGACAAAGGAAAAGATACAGGTGCGGGGAATCGATGATGAAGTGAGTGTTTCTTCAATCTTCGAGGTACCCCTTTACAGTTATTGGCTGCGCAAGAACAATTTGTCTTTTGTCGATGGTCATACTTATCGCATGAGGGTGATGGGGGAGATAGAAGGCAAGGAAATCGAACTTGGCAATCCGCAGGGACCCGTGTATTACCTGAAGCGTAAAGGCGACCTCCTCGCTATTTCCCAGGACACATCTACAGGAATCGGAGCCTCTGTAAATGCAGCTCCTTCCATTGATGTCCGTCTCGAAAGTCATCAACTATCAGTTTCCTGTAGTGGCTTGAGAAACATCAAACTCTATCAGATAAGCGGCAGTCTGCTTAAAAAGTCTGAGAAGATAAATGGAAATCAAGCCTCGCTTTCTCTGCAAGGCATTTCTGCAGGTATCTATCTGTTGCGTATAGTTACTGATAAGCAGACTTTCACTTATCTTGTTGCAAAAAAATAACAAATCTGATTCAATTAAATGGATTAATCTGTCAAAAAAGCGACTGATGATGATAGATGCGTTGCCCAAATCATAGCCATTTGTTTGGGCACTCGTTGCCCGCCTCGTGATCCCTCGTTGCTCGTCTCTTGTTCACCAGTTCCCCATCACGTGATCCCCGAGGGACCGCTTGAAGAGCATAACAGGAACTTGTGGATGTCAACAAAAGAAAACCCTTCATCCTCAAATCCCCTGTGTTTATCGGCATT
>ULJR01017456.1_pt1 | contig 10885 bp, 8 predicted proteins | sample 1950951 | NCBI WGS metagenome assembly ULJR01 (sample SAMEA4835480, study PRJEB28245) | human gut metagenome | biome: gut microbiome; material: fecal sample | place: Denmark | collected 2008
AATCTGAGGCAGGTTATTTTTTTCACGTTACATAACGAAAAGGAGCGGCATTTTATGGCCGCTCCTTGAAAGATAGTTATTTGATAAGGGTGCTCACTCGTCGGTTTCTCTGAACTCAAGCAAGTCTCCTGGCTGACAGTCCAATGCCTTGCAGAGGGCGTCGAGTGTGCTGAATCGGACACCCTTGGCCTTCCCGGTCTTAAGTATCGACAGGTTCACCGCCGAAAGTCCGATCTTCTCCGCCAGCTCGGCTGAAGTCATCTTCCGCCTGGCCAGCATCACATCGACATTTACTACTATTGGCATGATGACTATTCTTCAGTTGTTTCCGCCTGAGGCTGCTCCTCCGGCTTGGTCTCCTTTCCCTTAAGATATTCAGGCAGATTCATTCCCGCCATGTTGAAAAGATCCTGGAGCGGAGGAACGGAACCCATCAGGCCGGAGATGAAGTTCGCGGTCGATGTCTTGCCGTTCTTTCCTTCGCCGTTGCCGTCCCAGACGGTAACCTTGTCGATCTTTATGCCCTTGACAGCCTCGACCTGAGTCTTGACGAGTTCAGGGAGCTTGTCCGCGATGAGCATGAGCACGGCCTTCTGAGGATCGCCGGCAGCGGCCTTGACGAGCTCGTTGAAACCGTCTGCCTGCTTTGAGAGGACCTCAAGGGTACCGCGGGCCTGAGCGTCCATCTTGGCGAAGATGGCGTCTGCCTCTCCCTTGGCCAGCCTGCGGACCTTCTCGGCCTCGGCCTCAGCCTCGATGATGAGCTTCTCCTTGTCGATCTGGGCAGGAACGACGATGTTGGCCTGCTGGGTAGCCCTCTCCCTCTCGGCACGGGCAAGCTCGGCGTCACGCTCGCTCTGGTAGGCCTCCTGGAGAGCCTTCGCTGCCTGAACCTTCTCGGCTGCGACCGCTACACGCGCGGCCTCGGCCTCCTTCTCGCGGCGCAGGGCGTCAGAGTTGGCGATGTCGATCTTGGAAGTGTTCTCTCCCTGCACGGCGAGGGCGTTTGCCGCGGCAGTCTTGATACGGGTATCTCTCTGGGTCTCAGCGATTCTGATGTCCTTGTCCCTGTCGGCCTCGGCCTTACCGATCTCACCGTAGCGGTTCTGCTCGGCCACGCTCTTCTTGGCGTCGTTGATGGCCTTGGCGGCTGCCTCCTTACCGAGAGCCTCGATGTAGCCGGACTCGTCACGGATGTCGGTCACGTTCACGTTGATGAGCTTGAGGCCGATCTTTCGGAGCTCAGCCTCCACGTTCTGGCTGACGGCAACGAGGAATTTGTCACGGTCAGAGTTGATCTCCTCGATGTCCATCGTGGCGATCACCAGACGGAGTTGTCCGAAAAGGATGTCGGTGGCGATGTTCTGGATGTTGTCGATGGAGAGTCCGAGAAGCCTTTCGGCGGCGTTTGTCATGCTGTCAGGCTCCGTGGAGATTCCGACGGTGAAACGGCAAGGCACATCGACACGGATGTTCTGCTTGGAAAGAGCGTTGGTAAGGTTGCACTCGATGGAGATCGGCTTGAGGTCGAGGAACGCATAGTCCTGGAACACAGGCCAGACGAAAGCCGCGCCTCCGTGGATGCATCGTGCCGACGAGATGGATCCGCTCTTGTTCTTGCCGGTCTTACCGTAGATGACCATCACCTTGTCGGAAGGACAACGACGGTAGCGCTTAAGAATCGCCGCGAATGTCACGAATATGACGACGACGATGATGAGGATAAGGGATAGTTCCATATTCAAAGGGTTTAAAATGTGTTAATATATTCGTAAATAATTGATTGCTTGGTTGTTGCTTTCGCGCTGGCTCTTTAGATGATGGTCGGGTTGAGTTCCTCCACCAGCATCGTGTAGTCGTTGATGACTTCCGTGACCTTTATCGCCGTTCCGGTGCGGATCGTGTCCCCGTCGGTGATGGCGTCATATTCCCTGACGGCGTTGTTGATGGAGATCTGGATCTTGCCTTCGCCCTTGCGCTCGCCGGGAATGGTGAGGTAGACCTTGCCCTCGCATCCGACAGCCGACTTGTGCACGTCGATGTTGCCTGTCTGCTGCATCCCGCTAAGCCATTTGAAGATCCACATGACGATGGCCACAAGCATGACGCCCATGACCACGGAAATGATGATCAGCAGGGCGTTGGATTCGATGCTTTCGTTCAGAAGCACCGCGGTCCATCCGAATCCGAGGCAGAAGTTGACAAGGTTGCGGAACGTCAGAAGGTTCATCGATGGATCGGCGTCGAACCCGCCGTCCGATGTGTCGAGGTCAAAGTCCCCGTCGTGTCCTCCGAGTCCCAGAAAGGTCAGAACCGTCTGAATGACGAAAATCAGCGATGCCGAGAGTGTGATGGCCCAAAGGACCTGCATTGCCGAGCTGAGTGATGTCCACCAGGTAATCATATCATTAAGTGTTTTAGTTAACCGCAGCCGGAACGCTCCCCGAACTGCTCTCTTGCAAATATATTAATTAATTTATGAAAAACAATAATATTTTCTAAAAAATCGTAAAAAATATGAATATCCCTTGCCGCTCAAGGGCTGTCACGAAGTGACTGGGTGGAGGTGGAATTACTAATATAATAAAGAGGGTGACTAAAACTTTTAGCCACCCTCCTTCTATATTACCGGAACACTACTTGCCGGCGAGGCGGGTGTAGGTGCCGTAACGTACTTTGGCGAATTCCTCGGTGAGGCTCAGGAGCTCCTGGGCTCTGTCAGGGAACAGCTTGTAAAGGGATGCGAAACGAACCTCTCCCTTGAGGAAGTCCTGGAACTTGGTCCAGTCCGGTTCCTTGGAGTCGAGAGTGAACGGATTCTTTCCTTCGGCCTCAAGATTAGGGTTGTACCTGTACAGGTGCCAGTAACCGCAGTCTACGGCGAGTTTCTCCTCCTTCTGGCTCAGACCCATACCAGCCTTCAGACCGTGGTTGATGCACGGAGCGTAGGCGATGATCAGGGATGGACCGTCGTAGGCCTCAGCCTCCTTTATGGCGTTGAGGTACTGTGCAGGGCTTGCACCCATGGCCACCTGTGCGACATAGACATAGCCATAGCTGATGGCCATCATGCCGAGATCCTTCTTGCGGATCTTCTTGCCTGAGGCGGCGAACTTGGCGATCGCGCCGGCAGGGGTCGACTTGGAGCTCTGTCCACCGGTGTTGGAGTAGACCTCGGTGTCGAGAACGAGCACGTTCACATTCTTGCCGGAGGCGAGGACGTGGTCGAGTCCGCCGTAGCCGATGTCGTAGGCCCAGCCGTCACCACCGAAGATCCACTGGCTGCGGGCAGGGATGAAGTGCTTGTAGTCAAGAAGTTTCTTGCAGTGAGGGCAGTCGGTGTTCTCCATGAGCGGAACAACCTTGTCGGCAATCTCGCGGGTGATCTCGCCGTTCTCCTTGTTGTCAAGCCACTGCCTGAACAGCGCCTTGATCTCGTCCGGACACTTGTCGCAGTCGAGGGCGGCTGTCATGAGGTTGGCCACCGTCTCGCGGGCGCGGTCGGAGCCGATCTTCATTCCGAGGCCGAACTCGGCGTTGTCCTCGAACAGGGAGTTCTGCCAAGCCGGGCCATGACCTTGGGCGTTGGTGCAATAAGGAGAAGCAGGGAATGACGCTCCGTAGATTGAAGAGCAACCTGTGGCGTTGGCGATCATCATCCTGTCACCGAATAGCTGTGTGATGTTCTTGATGTAAGGGGTCTCACCGCAACCGGCGCAGGCACCGCTGAACTCGAACAGAGGCTGTGCGAACTGGGAGTTCTTGACATTGGCTGCCTTGTTGACAACAGTGTCCTTGTAGCCTACCTTAGTGGCGAGCCAGTTGAAGTTGTCCTGCTCAGAGTGCTGGTCGAGGGCGGAAACCATTGTGAGGGCCTTCTCCTTCGCAGGGCAGACATCCACGCAGTTGCCGCAACCTGTACAGTCATCCACAGAGACTGAAAGGGCGAATGAATATTCCTTCAGAACAGCCTTGCCCTGTGCCTTCTTGAGTCCGGCAGGAGCCTTCTCGGCCTCTTCGGCTGTGAGCAGGAACGGACGGATGGCGGCGTGAGGGCAGACGAACGCGCAGGAGTTGCACTGGATACACTTGTCTGGATCCCAGCTTGGAACCGTGACGGCCACGCCACGTTTTTCGTAGGCTGATGTGCCGGCAGGCATCGTGCCGTCGGCGTAAGGCAGGAAGGCGCTGACAGGGAGGGAGTCTCCGTTCTGGGAGTTCACAACGTCGGCGATGTCCTTCACGAAGGCAGGAGCGAGGCGATCCTTGTTAGGGGTCTCGAACCTGGCCGAGATCTTCGCCCACTCGGCAGGGATGGCCACTTCGGTATATTCACCGCCACGGTCAACGGCGGCGAAGTTCATGTTCACCACATTCTCGCCCTTGTTGCCGTAGCTCTTCACGATCGCGTCCTTCATGTACTTGACGGCGTCCTCGTAAGGGATGATGCCGGTGATCTTGAAGAATGCGGACTGGAGGATCGTGTTGGTCCTGTTGCCGAGTCCGATCTCAGCGGCGATCTTGGTGGCGTTGATGATGTAGAGCTTGATCTTCTTCTTGCCGATGACAGCCTTCACGTTGTCAGGGATCCTCTTGACGGTCTCTTCCTCGTCCCAGAGTGAGTTGAGGAGGAGGGTTCCTTTCTCCTTGATACCCTTGAGCACGTCATACTTGCTCAGGTAGGAAGGAACGTGGCAGGCCACGAAGTCAGGTGTGCTGACAAGATAAGGCGCCTTGATCGGCTTGTCGCCGAAGCGGAGGTGGGAGCAGGTGTAGCCGCCGGACTTCTTCGAGTCGTAGTCGAAGTAGGCCTGGCAGTACTTCTGCGTGTGGCTTCCGATGATCTTGATGGTGTTCTTGTTGGCGCCGACAGTGCCGTCGGATCCGAGTCCGTAGAACTTGCATTCGGTCGTGCCTGGCTTCACGATGGAAACCTCGCTCTTGATCGAGAGGGACTTGAATGTCACGTCATCGACGATGCCGATGGTGAAGTCGTTCTTAGGCTCGTTGAGCTCAAGGTTGTCGTAAACGGCGACGATCTGGGCAGGAGTGGTGTCCTTTGAGGACAGTCCGTAGCGTCCGCCGATGATCAGCGGAGAGTTGCTCTGTCCCTGGAACAAAGCCTTCACGTCAAGGTAGAGAGGCTCTCCGAGCGCTCCCGGCTCCTTGGTCCTGTCGAGGACGGCGATTCTCTTCACGCTCTTAGGAAGGACTTTCAGGAAATATTTCTCAGCGAAAGGCCTGTAGAGGTGAACGGTGACAAGACCGTACTTTCTGCCCTTCTTCGCGAGGTAGTCGATTGTCTCCTTGATGGTCTCGGTCACGGAACCCATGGCGACGATGATGTTCTCGGCGTCCGCGGCTCCGTAGTAGGTGAACGGACGGTACTCGCGGCCGGTCATCTCGCTGATCTCACCCATGTAGCGGGCGACGATGTCCGGAACGGCGTTGTAGTAGTTGTTCCTTGACTCCACGGCCTGGAAGTAAACGTCTCCGTTCTGGGCGGTACCACGGGTGACAGGAGCGTCAGGATTGAGTGCCCTGTCACGGAAAGCCTTGAGGGACTTCTTGCTGACCATATTCTTTAGCTCTTCCTCGTCGAGAGCCTCGATCTTCTGGATCTCGTGCGATGTGCGGAATCCGTCGAAGAAGTGGAGGAAAGGAATGCTGGACTTGATCGCTGAGAGGTGAGCCACGGCGGCGAGGTCCTGAGCCTCCTGAACTGAACCGGAAGCGAGGAGTGCGAAGCCTGTCTGGCGGCAGGCCATCACGTCCTGATGGTCTCCGAAGATAGAGAGGGCATGTGATGCAAGCGCGCGGGCTGAGACATGGAAGACAGCCGGAAGCATTTCTCCGGCGATCTTGTACATATTAGGGATCATAAGGAGAAGACCCTGTGAAGCTGTGTAGGTCGTGGTGAGGACACCGGCCTGGAGGGAGCCGTGCACTGCTCCGGAGGCACCGGCCTCACTTTCCAACTCTGTGACACTTACTGTCTCGCCCCAGAGGTTCTTTTTCCCGTGGGCAGCCCATTCGTCAATGTTCTCTGCCATCGGAGAGGATGGTGTGATAGGGTAGATGCAGGCGTTCTCGCTGAAAAGATAAGCGACGTTCGCCACGGCAGTGTTACCATCACAAGTGATGAATTTCTTTTCTTTAGCCATATCGTTAACGTTATGTTAATATATTAGATTGTAGTCAAACCTTCGATGGTGATTCCTTCGGTTCCGGCCGAAATTCTCTTCACCAAGCCTTGCAGGACAGTACCCGGGCCAATCTCCATGAAGTAGTCCGCTCCGTCCGCGAGCATATTCCTGACAGACTGGGTCCATCTTACCGGTGAGGTGAGCTGGGCGAGGAGGTTCTTCTTGATGGTCTGCGGGTCTGTGACGGCCTGAGCGGAGACGTTCTGGTAGATCGGGCAGACAGGTGTCACGATCGTAGTCTCCTCGATCGCCTTGCCGAGCTCGACGCGCGCAGGCTCCATTAGAGGGGAGTGGAACGCTCCGCCGACGGCCAGAGGAAGAGCCCTCTTGGCTCCTTCGGCCTTGGCTTTCTCACAGGCCTGCTCCACGGCGGTCTTCTCGCCGGAGATCACGACCTGGCCTCCGCAGTTGTAGTTGGCCGGGATCACGATGCCCTCGCATGAGGAGCAGATCTCCTCGACCTTCTCGTCCGGCAGCCCGACGATGGCGGCCATCGTCCCCGGCACCTTCTCGCAGCAAAGCTGCATCTGGGTGGCACGGATATAGACAAGACGAAGGGCATCCTCGAAACTGATGGCTTCCGCGGCGGCAAGTGCGGAAAATTCACCAAGAGAATGCCCAGCGACCATGTCAGGTCTGAATCCTTCGTAGCACTTCGCCAGAACGACGGAGTGCAGGAATATTGCCGGTTGTGTGACGCGTGTTGCCTTGAGGTCATCCGGCGTGCCCTCAAACATTATGTCAGTGATTCTGAATCCAAGGATGTCATTCGCCTTCTCGAGCAATTCCTTGCCTTTGGCGTTTCCCTCGTAAAGCGCTTTCGCCATACCTGGGAACTGGGAACCCTGACCGGGAAATACGTATGCTTTCTTCATAATACACAAATATAAGATTATTTATTGGATTATCCGAATGATAGACGCTCTTTTATCTGCCATAAAACAGGAATATTTCAAACTTTGAATCTTCTTTTGAGAAAGATTCGCCAAAAATTCTTGTTTTGCCATTAATTTGTTATTTTTGTAAACTGATTGCGGCTAACCGCAAGAATGATGCCCCTGTAGTCTAATGGATAGAATTTCGGATTCCGGTTCCGACGATTTGGGTTCGATTCCCAACGGGGGTACTTACCAATCCTGAAAAGATTATGAAAAGAACTGTTATCGCTTTGGCTGCGACGCTTCTCGTCACCGCTCCTGTTGTCTTTGCCCAGAATCCGGAAAAAAGAAATGAGATCACTGTGGGCTATGGCCGGGTAACGGCTGTGGATGCGGCTCACGTCTTCGGCGGAGCGCTTGCCACGGTGTTCACCGCAGGTTACGCCCGATTTGACAACTTCAGGTCTTACGGCTCGGTCAATCTTGAGTATTACCGGGCTCTGAACAAGACGTTCTCTGTCGGGGCGGCTGTCTCCTGGTTCGGCGGGACAGCCGATGAACTGAACAAGGACAACGTGAAGACAGGAAAGTCCAATTATAGCGGATTCGCCCTGATGCCGGCGGCGAGGATGTTCTGGTTCAGGAAACCGCATGTCGCGATGTACTCGAAGCTTGCTGCCGGAGTCACTCTTCTGGACGATTATGACGAAGAGACAGACTCCCGTTCATACGACCCGTTCTTCGGGGCTCAGGTGACTCTTGCCGGAGTGCAGTTCGGAGGGGAGCGCTTCCGTGGCTTCATAGAGGCCGGCGCGGGAATGCAGGGCCTGGTACTTGCCGGAGTGAGTTTTTCGTTCTGATCCTAAAGAACATTAAGTAAGCGTTAAAAAAACACCACCATCACCCTGATTTCAGTGATGGCGGTGTTTTTTGAATATACTGCCTTGCTCCCTACTGCTTGGTGAAGAGGGAGGCGAAACCGAACATTTCTGGCTGGAAATCATCATTGTCCCACCACGTTTCTCCGAAAGGAGGCTTGTCATAGTCTCTGAACTCGACATTCAGCCCGTCGTCTGTGACGCTGAACACAACCACGGCCTTCCCTAAGGTCTCTTTTGATGAACTGAACGCCCTGTTGGCGGAAGAAAGCTCGTAATAGGTGTTGACCTGATAGATGTTGTTGGTGTTCTCGTAGAACATATTTAGCTCGTAGGTGGTGTACTTTCCAAGGATGACTGGATTTGGAGTTATATTCTTTGGCTCGGAGAGGGACACTGTCGCCTTTCTGAAGAAGTTGCTGAAGTCTCCATTGCCGCCAGGGGTCACGGTCACAGATCCGTCTGATTCCTTGGCGAAAGTAAGAGTGAACCCATCATTGTGGGTAGGTAGAGCGTCAATATCATCGCCATAGTCGGAAAACCAAGAGTTCAGTTCGTCAAGGTCGTAAACCTTGCTGAATTTCCAGGTTCCGATAAGCTTGTCAGGAGTCTGGAGTCCACGTACCGCGAGGGAGACCGAGCCGTTGTCCCCGGCGATGAACCTGGAGTCTTCATCCGAGTTAATGGAAAGGATGGCGGCCTTGTCGTCAGAGTAGTTCGCCGGTACCGTGAACTTTACGGTGGCGGAGGTGCTCCCGGCCTTAAGCACGGCGTATGGAGCCAGCGCAGGCGAGGTTTTGGTCTCAGCCTCTGTCGGAACGAATTGTAGGTCAGACGCGCCTTCACCAGCAATGGTGAGCGGAATCACGATATCCTTGTCGGAACTGAAATCCTTGCCGGAAACGGTTCCTATAACATTGATGGTCGCTACATAACTTTCGAGCACATAGCCTCTTGCCATACTGAATGAGCAGACAAGACCCTCCTGGGCGTCAGGAGCGACAACGGACACGGTTCTCGTGCCGAGATCATAGCCGGCAGGAGCGGTTAGTGAAAGACTTATCTGCTTGCCTTCGGTGAGCGCCAGATTGGTGATGGTTATGGAGCCGGAAGTCTCTCCGGCGGCGATGGTCACAGACTGTGCCGAGGCTTCATATTCCTTTCCTGCCTCCGCGTCACCGCTGAAGACAATAGGAACGGTCACAGAAGAAGAGGCTGGTTCGTTCGTTGTAACGAAGACTTCCACGCTTCCTTTCTCATAGACCGTGTAAAGACTCTTCGCAAATTCGACCGTAGGCTTGTCATCCTTCTGGCATGACGAGATCGTCACCGCGGCCGCCGCGGCCGCCACAAATGTTAGAATTCTTTTAAACATACTGCTATAAATTAAAAAACAAAACTCTTTACTTAAAAACACGAACCTCACTTGCCCTTGCCTGCGCTGACCGCCGCCTCGTATTCAGCCCTGATGGCCTTCAACTCCTCCCTTTCGGCAGCGGTAGGGATCTCACCTTTCGGTTTGATATAGCTTTTGGAGGCATCGGAAGTCTTCGGTGGAAGCTCATTGTAGGAACATCCACAAAGGTTTGCGCAGATAATGGCGGATGCTAATATAGCAATTATATTTCTTTTTGTTCTCATTATGCTAAAAAATGTAAGTTGTCATTAGTAAACATAGCCGGGGTTCTGCTCCAGTCCCGGATTCAGATCCACGTCGGACTTGGAGATCGGAGAGGTGTAGAGGTACTCTCTCGTGGTGTATTTCAATCCGTTGCTGATCACCCACCACTCCGGGCAGCCGTTGCGCTTGAGCTCGTACCAGCGGTCGCCTTCCATGTAGAGTTCCTTACGTCTTTCATCGAAGATGGCCTGGAGAAGGGGAGTGACGGCCTTCCCCTGACAATCCACAACAATCCTGTCGTCGGGGCGGACAGCCGGAAGCGAAGCCATTGTCAGGTCGGAGACATCCTCGATCCTGTTGCGGCGCAGCTCGTTCAGCCATCTTAGGGCGGAATCGTTGTCCCCTTTGTGATAGTAGGCCTCGGCCAGCATCAGCACGATCTCGGAGAGGCGGACCTTGCACTCGGGAGTCTTGACATTCATCCTTTTGCTGTTGAAGCTGGCCGCATAGCGGACATCCTTTTCAGGATTCTCTCCGAACAGCCTGATGAGTCTTGCGCTTGCCGGTCGGGAGGCCAGATAGCTTTTCGAGTAACTGAAGTACCAGTCCAGCTCGCTGGAGTTGTTGATGTGCGAGCGGACAAGCACCTCGCCCTTCGCTTCATATTGCGCGTTGATCATCCCGGCATATTCGGAAATCGGGGTGAGGGAGACGCCGCTGCTGGCGATGATGTCCTCGCAGAGAGAGACGACGCTGTCCCAGTTCTGGCACCAGAACTCCAGCTTCGCCTTGTAGGCCTTGATGATCCATTCCGTGAACAGGTACTTCGGATCCGTCGGGTTGAGCGCCAGCGCCTTGTCCAACTGAGCCTTGGCGTAGTCGTAGGTCTGGCGGATGGTGCCTCGCAGCGGCTTGTCGTTGATGCCGAAACTCTCCACGACAGGGATGCCCGGAAGTTCTCCGGCCTTGGCGTCCGACCACGGCTGGCAGAACTCCCTCAGCAGGTTGTAGTAGATGATCCCTTTTATTGAATATGCCGCCGAAAGCGCGCCCCGGGCGATGTCCGTGTCCCGGCCTGACATATTCTCAATCACTATGTTGCAGTCTCTGACGATCTTCCAACTCTCCTCGTAGGCACGCTGGCGGCTGTCGATCTCCTCGCCGGCGAAGAACGTGAGGCTGGCGCTGGTGCGGATGTTGGCGTCGAGATTGTCGGCGCAGCCCTCAAGATGCTTGATGGCGTCCATATTCCCGATGACATATTCATCACCGCCGCCCTCGATGTCCCGCAGGCGGGTGTGG
>ULJR01014621.1_pt1 | contig 10870 bp, 14 predicted proteins | sample 1950951 | NCBI WGS metagenome assembly ULJR01 (sample SAMEA4835480, study PRJEB28245) | human gut metagenome | biome: gut microbiome; material: fecal sample | place: Denmark | collected 2008
TTGTACAAGCATTAATTAACTGTTAAAATAGACACATAATCAAGAACACAACAACACAAGAAAGTGAGGAACACAAAAATGACAGTTAGAACTTTAATTTTAAGTGATTTTACAAACGATAAAACAAAGTATGTTATACGGAGAAATAGTGTAGTAATTACAAGTGGCAATTGGTTCAATGACAACATACTTAATTATTCAATGTGTTTTATCATTAAGTTTTCATTCGATATTGATAAAAATAAGATAATTGTAGATTTACTGTAAAAGGTGATTGAATTTTATAAGGAGTGATAAATGAAAAAAATTAAACATGTACCACGACCGCCACCGCATTATGCGGTATATCAAGTAAATATTATTCGTGACCAACTATTAAAAATTTTAAAATTTAAAGGAGAATAAAATCATGGCAGCAAACAAGACAGAAACAAGAAAATTCAATGTAACAATTAACAGCGTAGAGGGAACTTGCAACACATCACTTTTCAAGAAAATGTGCGAGCGTGGAGACCTTAACGCATTAAGAGTTAAAGACCATGTTGGAGATATCATCAAGATTAGCGGTACAGCTTCCGTTACAATCGAAACGGATGACAACACATTTGATATTAACTACTACGCAACTGACAAGGGAGTATACTCGACAGGTTCAACAATATTCTCGGACAGCGTAGATGACTACATCGGAGAGTGTGACACGTTCAGAATTATTGATATCAAGACAAAAAAAGGAATTACATATAAAGCAAGTCCTATTTTTGACGATACGGCAATTGAAACAATTAAATAAATGTTTCACGTGAAACATTGGAGAGGAGTTGTGGGTGGATAGTTAGTCCACCCACTTTTAAACTATGAATATATCAGACATTTTAAAGCAATCGACCAAAAAATTAATGAATTTAACACGTGCAGAACTAGCACGGGTTACATCCTCATTAGCTAGTGCGGGGAATAAAAGATTGAAGAGACTTGAGAAAGCGGGTTTATCTGAACAATCCCCCGCTTACAGGTACATTGAAAAAAGTGGTGGTAAATTTTCCGTTAAAGGTAAGACTAAAGAAGAATTATTGCTTGAGTTGAAACGTGCAAAAAAATTCTTGTCAGAAGAAACAACAACATCAACATTAAGAGGAACCCGTGATTTTATCAAAGAACAGGAAAAAATAGTCAACGAAAGACTAGGTGATTTTAAATCTAAAAACGAAGAGAAAGAGTTTTGGAACGCTTACAAAAAATATAGTGAAGCACATAAAGCAGATACATATAATCTCGGCTCTGATAAGGTTCAACGTACTATTAAACAGCGTTTAGATAGCGGTAAGTCATTAAATGCTAGTGCAATAACACGTGAAATGAATAGGTTGATTGAACAACAGGCAGAAATGGAACACGATATAACTGAGGGAGATTTTTATGAGCTTTTTCAATCTAATAACGACACCAACTCCGAAAATCCATTCTTGTGATAATGTTGATATCATAATTAATGAGTTAATTAATTGTGATATAATATCAAGCGGTCGTGGTGATAAAAAAATTAATTATTATAACATTCCTTGCGCTTTCGACATTGAAACAACCTCATTTTATGAGCGTGACGAAAAAAAGGCAATCATGTATGTGTGGCAATTGGGGTTGAATGGACATGTTGTTGTAGGTCGAACATGGTGTGAATTTATTAATTTAATTGATAAATTAGTCGAGAAGTTAAATTTATCACATTCAAAAAGACTTGTAATATATGTTCACACTTTATCATATGAATTCCAATTTATGAGAAAATGGTTAAAATTCAATGAAGTATTTGCTATTGATAGTCGTAAGGTTGTTAAGGCAGTTACTATTGACGGCATAGAGTTCCGATGTAGTTATATTTTAACGGGTAAATCATTAAAAAAAGTTGGTGATGATTTAAATAAATATAAAATTCAAAAAATGGTAGGTGATTTAGATTATAATTTAATGAGAAATTGCAATACAATTTTAAGTAAAAAAGAATTGATGTATTGCATTAATGATGTGCGAGTTGTCATGGCTTTGATACAGGAAAAAATTGAAACTGACGGGAATATTGCTAAAATTCCACTAACAAAAACTTCATATGTAAGGCGGTTGGTTAGAAATGCTTGTTTATTTAAGTCGGAGAAAACTCATAAAGGAAACACCGCTAATAAACAATTTAAAACGTACAAAAATTTAATGAGTGATTTAACAATCGACGGGGCGAGCGAATATCACTTATTAAAACGAGCGTTTCAAGGCGGTTACACCCACGCTTCACCTTTTTACGTTGACGAGGTCTGTGTAAATGTAGGTTCAATTGATTTTACGTCATCATACCCGTATGTCATGCTATCCGAACTATTCCCAATGTCGAGCGGAAAAAAAGTTAATGTAAATTCTACATACATTTTTAATGATTATTTAAAAAAGTATTGTTGCATATTTGATATAAAATTTTATAATTTAAAATCTAAAGTAAATTATGACTATTATATATCAAGTAGCAAATGCTTTGAAAAATCTAATGTAGTTGAATGTAACGGGCGTGTCGTTTCTGCAGATTACATAACTACGACTATAACCGATATAGATTTTGATATTATAAAAAAGCATTACACATGGGATAAAATTGCTTTAGGTACATTCTACATATATAAACGGGGACGTTTACCATTTGAGATTATAGATTGCATACTTAAACTATATGAGGATAAAACAACTCTAAAAGGTGTTAAAGATAAAGAGTTAGATTATCTATTAAGCAAGGAATTGCTTAACGCATGTTATGGTATGATAGTAACGGATATATGCAGAGAAGAACAGATTTATGAAAATGATGAATGGCAAGAACCAACATTGTTAAACTATGACGAAAAAATTAATGATTACAATAATGATTTTAAGCGTTTTTTGTTCTATCCGTGGGGGTTGTATGTAACCGCATACGCCCGTAGGAATTTATGGCTAGGGATAGATGAGTTTGGGCATACTTATGATTACATATACAGTGATACAGATAGTATAAAATGTTTAAATCCTATAAAACATTTACAATTCATAGAGCAATATAATATACTAGTTGAGAAAAAATTGAAACGTGCAGCAGAATTTTACAACATTGATTTTAACAGATATCAACCAAGCACAATAAAAGGCGAAAAAAAACTTATTGGTGTTTGGGATAATGAAGGAAACAAGGACACATACATAGCATACAAGGCTTTTAAGACATTAGGCGCAAAAAGGTATATGGTGCTTGACAATAAGTATGAACTATCATTAACAGTGTCGGGACTTAATAAAAAAATAACTGTTCCGTATCTGATTAAAAAATACGGAAAATATGGTAGTTTTCAACATTTTAATGATAATTTATACATTGAAAAAAGCGCAACAGGAAAACAGACACATACATACATAGACACAGAAATAAACGGCACAATAGCAGACTATAACGGGGTAAGTGCAGAATATCACGAAAAATCATACATTCACTTAGAGGAAAGCGACTACTCGCTCGGACTTAATCAAGATTTTATCGACTTTGTAGAAAGAATAAAAATTATAATTATGTGAGGTATTAATATGAATATTAATAAAAATTTTAAATGGGTTACATTAGACAGAATAAAAAAAGAACACGCTCAGTATAATTGGCTGATAGGTCAACGCTCAAATGGTAAGACATACGCTGTCTTAAAAGAGGCTATTGACAACTGGGTTGATAATGGTAAACAGACCGCATATATACGCCGTTGGCGTGAGGATTTCAGGGGAAAAAACGGACAGACTATATTTGACGCACTAACTCACGATAATTATATCAGCAAGCGCACAAAAGGAGAATGGACGGATATATACTATTTCAGCGGTCGTTGGTATTTCTGTAAGTATGAGGACGGGAAGCGGATAACACAAGATAAACCTTTTTGTTTTGCATTTTCTCTCACTAACATGGAACACGATAAATCTACTTCTTACCCACTCATAACATTAGTCATTTTTGATGAGGCAATAAGCCGAGACGGGTATATAAATGATGAATTCGTTTTATTCTGTAATGTTTTGTCAACAATAATACGACAGAGAGAAGATGTCGTTATATATCTTCTCGGTAACACAGTAAACAAGTACTGCCCGTACTTCACCGAAATGGGCTTAACAAATGTCAAGAATATGAATGAGGGTGATGTAGATGTATATACGTATGGTGCCAGTAACTTGCGTGTCGCTGTACAGTTCACAGACAGTATCACTAAAAAGGGTAAGCCGTCGGACGTTTATTTTGCTTTTAATAACCCAAAATTGCAGATGATAACAGGACAGGGTAGTGACGTGTGGGAGTTAGATATATATCCACACTGTCCTATTAAGTACGATAAAACGGACATTAAATTTATTTATTTTATAAAATTTAATGACGATTTATTGCAATGTGAAATAGTACAAAAAGAGCGTAGTTTTTTTACATATGTACACAGAAAAACGACAACACTACGTGACACACAGCATGATTTAATATATGACACTGAATGTCATTCAGAAGTTAATTATCGTAGAAATATCTTAAAATCAACGGATGAATTAGATAAAAAAATTGCATGGTTTTACAAAATTGACAAGGTTTTTTATCAAGATAATGAGGTCGGAGACATCATTAATAACTATCTTAAATGGTGTCGGCAAAATATTTAAAGGGGGTATAATAACCCCCTTTTTAAAATGTTTCACGTGAAACATTTATGTGGTACCCGCAAGCACTAACACATAACTCTCACCCTCAATTGAATTAGGGAATGATTTAATCTGTACTCTTGAATTCTGCTGTGCCGAGAATGAGCCGTCGTCAATGTACAAATTCCAATTGTCCTGTTGTTTCTTGATTATTGCAGTTTGTTTCAAAATGTCATCTTTAAAACTCATTAATACATCACAACTCAAATCTAATTGTGTTAAATTCTGCTTTACAGAAGTTATATTATTAACATAATAATATCTGTTAAAATCTTCTATAAAAACATAATTACAATTAATTAAATCGGTTATATTACGATTTAAAATAATTGTTGGGTTTTGTATTGATGTCATTTCCCTCAACACTCCGCTTACTGTCATTAATTCAGTGAGATTTTTTGATAGTGCAATTTTCTCTGAATTATTAGTGTAAATTTTAACTATCATATTATAACACCCTCTTTCAATAATCTTTCTATTTCTGATTTTTCATTATCAGTGCAACTCATATCTTCGAGATGTATGTTATAAATCTCTGTATATCCTGTTAAATCTGATAATGTGGCGGTATACATTGCGGGATAACCGCTAGTCTTGTTATAATCAGACGGAAGTACCTGTTTAGGTCGTTTAATAATTATATGAGGTTGTCTCACACTTAACAGAGCAGCAGATGATGACACATCACCGCCGTGTGATACATTAGGTTTCATAGAAGTAACGCTCGCAACTGTCATTGCGCCCGCAATCGGTGCAAGCGCACCGCCTGTTGCAACTGCGCCCGCAAATGACGCTGTTGTTGCCAATGCACCTTTTATAAGTGCGTCAATGTTATACGCTGACGTAGGCAACACTGTTAACGCCTGTCCACTCCATTGATACATTACGCTATTATTTACCAATAAATACGCAATATATGTACCGCTTAATATATCAAAATTATAACGTAAATTTAAACTATTAGACATACATACGTCTGTGTCTATATCGTGGTATCCCGAAAACGGGCAGTATAATTGCAACTGCGTATAAGGTTGATAATCAAAGCAACTCCCGAAAAATTCATTTAAATTTATTGTACCACAATCAACCTCAATAAACTGTGTCGTGGCTCTATGCATTGATATGCCTGTTGAAATACCGCCGATTTTGACATCACTATCAATCACACTCGGTATGTTAATCGGGATAATACCTAGCATGATTAGACTGTCCGACGGATTAGCATACAGCTTTTTTACGCCGTCAATAAAAGTATCACTCCACATATATGTTGATAGTGACATCAACTCACCCGCAAGCGGTGTATATATGCTTATAAATCCGCTTGATAATGCAGATTTTTCGGGTAAACTAGGAAGTGGCACTACATCGGAAGATGTGTCAAAATTGCCGCCACCGCCTACTCCGTCACTATCCGCAAAACCCCCGTTTTTGTATGGGTCGGGTTTCGTCCAGTCCATATCAGGGAGATTGTTAAAATCAATAGTTGGTGTGAAAAAATAAGATGTTGAATCAGGGTATACATTAGTGTTATGAAATGCAGTCCAATCGACGAACTGAGGGTTATTATCAGTAACGGGTTTAATCGGTCCTAATTCAGTTTCATTAGTGTGTCCTGAATTAATAGCTGCTTGTTTATCCCAATCACGTATACTGACATATGCGTAATAATACTGATTATAAGGTGAATTTAGTGAACCTGATGAACCTATAAGTTTATTTTGTGGAGAATAAAACCCCGTATTAATAAACGCATATTGAGTGTCTTTATTTGTTACTTCACATTTAAAATAATAACCATTCGGTAGTGTATGCTTGACTAGCGTACCTAATTTGATATCACTTGTGATATGTTCCCATGCAATCAATGAAAAAGCATTAATTAACATATATGTTCTATTAGATAAATTTCCCGTACCCTTATACCATGTTTGAAATGATAACGGATTTCCATTTTCAAGATAAGTCGTTAAATAACCTTTACCCATTGTTATACCTCCATAATTTAAAATTAAGGGGAGAATATATCTCCCCTCTAATTGTTTCACGTGAAACATTATCACGCCGCAAAGAATACAACAAAATTTTCATTTAGGTCGTTAAAATAACCCGATATCATTTTGTAGAAGTTGTTAGTGAACTCGCCCCTTGCGTTGTAGTGACTTGTTACATATCTTTCGAGACAAGATACACCGAGTGCTTCCTTGTCAAACATAACACCAAGTACACCGGTTACTTCTATCTCGTCACCCGAAGCGTCCGTTACATGAATATATGAGTTATGCTCAAATGAATAGTCCTGTCCACTGCCTTGCCAAAATGGAATGATGTCCGCATTTGGTAACTTAGTCAGTTCGTTGTGGAATGTGTCAGACTGCAAGTACATATCTGCTGCGCTTGTGAAGTCATTAAGCAAGACTACATTAAGCCTGTCTTTACTTGTGAAGCGTTCCTTTTTACCTACATTAAATTCAGTTGAAAGAACACCCATTCTTGTAACATACAGGTTCATTATCATTGAAGCAAAACGGATAAACTCCGCATTTGTCAATGCCTGTGAAGCTGTGATAGCTGTTCCGAACTTATCATTATACAGTTTAAGCAAGTTTACTGCCTGTACTGTTGACTTGTCTGTAAAAGGTGTTGACGCATAATTAGCGTGTAGAACCTCTGCAATCATGTTGTTAATCGTACGCATGATTAGTGCGTCAAGTTTAACAGTCATAGAGTTTTCAATTGCCGTATAAATCATTGAGATAAAGCTGTTTAACTGCTGTGCATTATCAAATGCTGATTTACACTGTCTGTCTGTGATTGAGACAGGAACCTCAAATGTTACACGCTTGTTAAAGAATTTAGCGGAAACAGATGGTTTGTAAAACATATCCTGATTGTATGTCTGTCTGTCTGTCAAGTTCCATGTGTCATTAACTTCTGCGTCGGGTATATCTGCCTGTACTTTTTCAACAACAGAGCCAAACTCCCATGCGTCCATTGCAACGGACGGAACACGTCCATTGTATTTTCTTGCGACAAAAACAAGTCTGCCTACCTTGTCAACAAGTACCTTAACATAATTGTCAACGCTTGTATTGTCGAATAACTCAGTGCCTAAGTCAACTGTATTTGATAAGTCCTCTTTTACGACATCTGTTTTTCCAAGAATTTCCTTTGTGATGTCGTTCATTAATGAATAAATCTGTGATACTTTCATTTGAATACCTCCAAAAATTTTAATAAATTGATAAAGTGAAAAAGTTGTCAACGTCTTTGAACACATATTCAAAAAAGTTGTAGTTACTGCGTAAATCATATTCAGATTGTAACATTTGCTGTGACGTTGTTACACCAATGTTACCTTTAATTATTTCTGTATGTACATTTTCATTTGTTGTTTCCAAGTTCCTTGTTTCCGTTGAGTTGTCGCTGTTCGCAAGTTGCCTTGTCTCATTTATTGTGTTGCTTAAATCGTGTGTTTCTGTCAAGTCGTTTGTCGTTGTCTGTATTGTAGATGATGACGGTACAGCATTGTTACTATCGAACCCGTAAGTGTTGTTCGTAGTATCATTCCCAACAGTGCCGCCGTTCGTGATTGTACCGCTATCGGTGAGTGTCTTATCAACTGTACCCGTGTCGGTACCTGTACGCTGATTTTGTAACGTGCCTGTGTTTTTTTGAGTTGATTTATCTGTTATGTTAGCATTTCTGTTATAGTTCTCAAGCGGTTCATAGTTAGTGTTATTAGCTTTCCACAACATCTCCCAATTACGTTTATTAACCTCATAGCATGCACTTACTAAATCGGTTAAAGCAGAGTCCGACAACGTGCCTACGTCATCATCTATGTAATGATTAATAAGCGGTGTAACTAACTTATTAGCAGAGCGGTTAGTGTAAGCCACATCAAGCTGACTAGCGTTGTCAACTCCCCACGGCGGGTTATACATTTTCATTTTCTGAAAAATCCCCGCTGTTAACATCTGCGGTATCGCCTGTATTAGCGTTTTCATTCTTAATCACCTCCATTTCTATTTTTTCCTGTATTTTGTTATTTTTCCATGATGAGGAAAAATCAACACTCCAATTTTCGTTAAAAATTTTATTAACATTCTCACAAATTTCTCTACGGCACCGCAACATATCATCCACAAACGGGTTAAGTACATCCTCATTCAACTGTGCTTCGTTGCTGTTTATACTTTCACGTTTCATGTTGTAGTTTGCTTGTAAGCCTAACTCGTTATATTTACTAGCTTTGATGAATTGATGATATTCAATGCAATTAATCAAACTCCGATTTTGCCCTTGCGAAAGTGGTGATGTGGAAATTCCTCCGATAAATTCAGAAGTCGCAATTGCTTTATATTCACCGCTTATTAAGTCATTTATCATTTTATCAGCACTAGCTTTCGTGCTATCTGTGTTAGCAGATATAAGAGCCTGTACACGTTCGAGAATATCACATAAGTTAAATGTAATATCGTTCTCAACCAACTGCGAATTATAGCGGTTCAATAACGGCATTAGTCCTATCATTAAGCTATCATTCCGAGCAAGTACGCACATATCACTATCACTACTCCACTTGTCAGAATTTAGATTAAAAATATTACTAATCAAATAAGGGTTAGTAACATTAAACTGCGTTGGTGTGTAGTACTCCGACGGAGTACCGCTGAAAGCACCATATGAGACATACAACTTGTCATTAACAGTGAATAATAGAACTTTACCATACACTTGTAAATATAACTCTAAAATCCATTGAGGAATGGTGCCGGGTAACCCGTTCCATGTAAACATTGACTGTGTTCGACATAAATCATACAGGTTATAGTCAGATAATCGGCTAGTTTTATCCTTTATACTGTTTGTAAAATCCCAAGATGATATACCTTTTAATAATTCATCATAAATTTTTTTACTCATTAAAACGCACCCTCTTTTTTAAGTTCGTCTACTCTACCTTGCACTATGTCGTACAAATCACCAAGTTTTTCCTTGCGTTCGTCACCATTACCATATTCGCCCCGAATAACCGCCCATGCTAAACTTTCAACATCTGCTGTAATATATGAAATATCGTTCACATCTGTAAACTGCGATACTTCGTCAAAATAATCAAGTGAAAAATCTGTTATTATGTTAATAAGTTTTGTAGCATAGTCGGGGTCTGTCGCATAAGGATAAGTTGCTGTTGTAAGTGCTATACAAGCTTCCTCATATGTACTTGCGTTTCTCACATCAATATAATTATCCCATGACATTAATTTGTAGTAACCCTGTACCGCTGTTGCTATGTCGGGAAATAGCTTGAAGCTATCTTGTACATTGACATACTCACCATTTATATACTCTGTTGTGTCGAGTATTGCTCCGTCACCTTTTATTCCAAATAGCGTTGTTGCGTTCAAATTCCAACCACTTTCAAGTGCTGCTTGTGCAATGCATACGGACGGAAATACTGTTTTTTCCCCGTTTGAAATGTGCTTAACATACTCATTAATTACAATCGGATAAATACCATTTACAAACCTTTTAACCTTTTCATTAAAACATAACCACATCTTTTTATTCCTCACTTTCTTCGACATTCAAATTTTCTTTTAATTCAGATACCGCAACAGTTAAAGCGTTTACTGTATTAGTAAGTTTGGTAAGTACCTCAGACTGCATTTTCTGTGAAGCGTCGTAGGTGTACTTGATAAACCATGCACAACAACAGAATGACGCTATCGGGAACCCAACATTACTAATAATCTGTGTGATTGCGTTAATGTCCATTTTTATAACCCCCTCTCATCAAGTAATTAGTAAATCGTTTATGCTTGATACCTTTATGAACATAAACTTTATCATTTATTACAATGCAATTATAATTCTTAATTGCATTATATAATAAATCAGAGTTAATCACATAATTTTTATTGAGATTATAAAACTTAGTGCGCTTATTAACATGTTCAATTATTGTATATATAACATATGTACAACTAGTAGTGTCGGGAATTAAGTATAACATTATCACACCTCACATAAATTATTAATTATTAATTATTGATTATTGTAGTAATTATAACATAGCTTGTCAAGTAGTACTTTAGTACTAGTCCAAAAGTACCAT
>ULJR01019151.1_pt1 | contig 10745 bp, 7 predicted proteins | sample 1950951 | NCBI WGS metagenome assembly ULJR01 (sample SAMEA4835480, study PRJEB28245) | human gut metagenome | biome: gut microbiome; material: fecal sample | place: Denmark | collected 2008
TGATATCAAGCAACTGAGAGATGCTTGGCTGTGAAGTCGTTCCTCGATAGTTGACACGCAGATTGCTCATCTTGGAGAATCGGTAACGGAAATCAAGGGTCGGACTGACGTTGGTCACCGTGCGCACCGTATCTACATATTTGCCCTGATAATCCTGTATGAACTTGGAACGCTGAGGCAGGATCATCACACCGAAGTTCAGATTATACTTCTGACGGACGAAGCGCATCATCACCTGAATATCATGGGTATAGTTTCTATACTCTGAATAGCGGCTCAGTTTGTCATCTCGATAGTCACCCAGTCCGCCATCCAGACGGCCAAGATAATTGCCCCACGCTCCGTATTCTGGATTGATTCCATCAAAACTATATTTACTGAAATCGTAGGTGCTGCGGTCACTCTTGGAGTAGCTGTAGGTGAACTTATAGCTGAACTGGAGGAAGGTGGCCTTCCAGAGCGGTTCGCTATAGGTGGCCTGCGCACTGTAACTGTAATCCTTGGAAGGAGTCAGATTATAGCGGTTGGTCTGATATGTGGAATCCAAGCCTGCTTCATTCTGTACCAGATAAAGATGAGCATTCTGCAAGGAGATGCTCTTGCTGTCCTTATCGGTATATTTGGCATCCATACGGAGGGTTACGTTACGTCCCTTATTATTGAGCTTGCGGTTCAACTGGAGCATGCCGCGGATGTTGTTGTTCTTGGAATTACTCAAGCTTACAGACTTCTGTCTGTTGATCACAGCATCCACTTCATCCATCTTTTCTATGCCCTCATCAGAAAGAGGGTCTTCGGTATATTGGTATGGATCCTGATTGTAGGATGCAGAAATACCCGTGCTGCGGCTATCATTAGTAGTCCATGAGATAGAAGGACGGAAGAGGATGTTGGTCATTGTATCCGGCATCCACTCCAGACGGATATTACCATTCCAACTATCACTGCGAGAGAAATTCTGGTTCAGACTGTTGGAGAAAGAGGAACTGCTTCCCATGAAGTTCTCACTGGAACGACGGCTCCATACATCACCATCACTGTGATTCCAGCGAAGAGATGTATTAAATTTAAATTTATTCTTCTCCTCATAATTATAGTTGGCTGCCAGCATCTTGCTTGCATTCAATCCATTGCCACCACCAAAGCCACGTCTTGGCCCACCGCCACCGAAGCCACGGTCGCTGGTATTGTTTGCATTACCGAAAAGCATGAAGTGGTTATTACTGTTGAAATATCCACCCATACCTCTGGCACTATACCTATCTTTATTACCTATACCGAGGTCGATATTAGACATCAAACCCTTGTTCATACCCTTCTTCACATTGAAGTCGAGCACGGTCTGTTCCTCACCATCATCAATACCCGTCACTTTCGATAGATCACTTTTCTCATCATAAGCTTTGATTTTATCGATGATGCTGGTAGGTAGGTTCTTGAGGGCAGTCTTGGTATCTCCGGTCATGAACTCCTTACCGTCAACGAGGATTTTCTTCACCTCCTTACCATTGATTTTGATGGTACCGTCATCGCTCACCTCAGCACCCGGCAGACGCTTCACGAGTTCTTCCACCACCGAACCTTCCGGTGTACGGTAGGCTGCTGAGTTATATACGAAGGTATCCTCCTTGAGCGTTACTTTCTGAGCCATAGCAGTAACTACAGCACCTTTCAACATGATGGCATCAGCACCGACAACGACATTACCCAACGCCAGATTCTTGTCCTGTTCGATGACCACCCGCTTCACGGTAGGCTTATATCCTACACTCGTAATCTTCAGAAGATACTTGCCATTTTCAGGCGCATTCAGATGGAAAAGACCTTTCTCGTTGCTGATGGCACCCGTCACATAGGTACTATCAGTTTTGAGCAACTGGACGGTCACCTGCTCTACAGGATCCTTGGTATCCCGGTCGATAATCGCTCCGCTAACCAAGCGTTCCTGAGCAAACGATGCTATTGAGACCAAAAGCAACAGCATCGTCAAAATTGATTTCTTCATTTCTAATAAATAATTTTTGATTTGCCTTTTTGACGTACATAATTATACAAGGTTTAAACAAAAATACTATTTTTATGCCAAATATAGAGTAAACAATCAAAAAAAATAGGATTCTTTGCCGTATAAGTCAGTTTTTTAACGTACCTTTGCAACATTATTAAACGTTTTTGTTATGAATCAGAGAATTATCATATCTACTCATCTGGAGAGTGAGATTGCCAATGCGCTCACAGAATGCGAGCACGACAAGATTTTTATCCTTGTCGATGAGGTGACGAAGGAAAAATGCCTTCCGGTCATCCAGGGATTCTTTACGCTGAAAAATGCACAGGTCATCAAGATAGGTGCTACAGACACCCATAAGAACCTGGAAACAATAGCACATGTATGGAAATCGCTCGGCGATGGCGGCGGTTCACGACACTCTTGCCTCATCAACCTTGGCGGCGGCATGGTAACTGACCTCGGCGGTTTTGCTGCTTCCACCTTCAAACGCGGCATCAACTTCATCAATATCCCTACTACCCTGCTTGCCATGGTGGATGCATCGGTTGGCGGTAAGACGGGTATCAACTTCAACGGACTGAAGAATGAGATAGGTGTATTCAACGATTCTAAGTTTGTCATCCTCGACACGGAATTCCTGCGCAGTCTGGATGCCGAGAACATCTGTTCTGGCTATGCAGAGATGTTGAAGCACGGACTCATCTCAACGGAGGATATGTGGAAGGAACTGATTACCTTCGATTTGGCAAATCCTGATTTAAAGCATCTGCAGCAAATGGTGGCTGACAGCGTGAAGGTAAAGGAACGCATCGTAGAAGAAGATCCTCATGAGCAGGGTATCCGCAAGGCACTGAACTTAGGACACACCTTCGGTCATGCCTTTGAGAGTTGGGCCTTGAAGCGCAAGCCTATCCTGCATGGTCATGCGGTTGCTTTCGGTATGATCTGCGAACTATATCTCAGTGCCACACATACAGGTTTCCCTACCGAAAAGATGAGACAGACCGTAAGTTTCATCAAGGAATACTACGGCACATTGCCTATCACCTGTGATGACTACGATGAACTGATAGAGTTGATGCACCACGATAAGAAAAACCAGAACGGCATCATCAACTTCACCCTCTTGGGAGGCATCGGTGACATCCGCATCAACCAGACGGCTAGCGTGGACGAAATCAAGGAAGCACTGGATTTCTTCAGAGAAGGATAATCTTATGAAATGTTGGAGAGAATGTGTATCAGCAGAAGGAAGAATGAAGATACACAAACTCTTCAACATTTATATTTTAGACCTTTTCTATATTCAAATATGAAACCTTTTCATCATCATGTTAAACCTTTATTTATATAATGTATATGAGAAAAATATTATTCTACCTATTTCTATTGACCGTTACGGGCATACAGGCAAATCCTGTAGATGACATCCTGGAACGCATTGACAAAGGCGCTTCACGCAAGTTTCAGACCATACTGGTAAAATCAGACAAAGACTTTTTTGAGATTGACCAGAAGTCTCATCCTTCCTCCAACAGCAGGAAAACTTCATCTCCTATCATCATCCGAGGCAACTCTTGGGTGAATATTGCCGTGGGTGTCAACTGGTATCTCAAACACTATGCCGGCATCCATATCTCCTGGAACAATATGACGGCTAAAATACCTGCCGTATTGCCACGAGTTGAGAAAAAGGAGCGCCATGAGACAGAACTCAAATTGCGCTATGATTTCAACTACTGCACCTTCTCCTACTCGATGGCTTTCTGGGACTGGAACCGTTGGCAGAAAGAAATCGACTGGATGGCTCTGCATGGCATCAACATGCCGCTTGCCATCGTAGGCGAAGAATGTGTATGGAGAAACATGCTCCTCAAGTTAGGCTATACAGAGGAAGAAGTCGGCAAATTCATTGCCGGTCCTGCTTTCCTGGCTTGGTGGGAAATGAACAACCTCGAGGGATGGGGCGGTCCGCTGCCACTCAACTGGTACAAGCAACAGGAAGTATTGCAGAAGAAGATATTGGCAAGAATGAAAGAGCTTGGTATGAAACCTGTCTTGCCGGGCTATTGCGGTATGATGCCTCATGACGCCAAAGAAAAGTTAGGACTCAACGTGACTGATGGTGGTCGCTGGAATGGTTATCAGCGCCCTGCCAACCTATCACCTACGGATGCCCGATTTGCAGAAATCGCAGACCTATATTATAAGGAGCTCACCCATCTCTTCGGTAAGGCTTCCTATTACTCCATGGATCCTTTCCACGAAAGCAATGATGATGCTGCAGTTGATTACGGAAAAGCAGGAAAGGTGCTGATGGATGCCATGAAGCGTGCCAATTCTGAGGCAGTGTGGGTGGTTCAGGGATGGACCGAGAATCCACGTCCACAGATGATAGAAAATCTGAAGGTTGGCGACCTCCTCATACTCGACCTCTTCTCTGAATGCCGCCCGATGTTCGGAAGTCCGAGTATCTGGAAACGGGAAGGTGGATACGGCAAGCATCAATGGCTCTTCTGTCTTCTGGAGAACTTTGGCGGAAACGTGGGTCTTCATGGAAGAATGGATCAGCTTCTCAACAACTTTTATCTCGGAACAGGGAAAACGGACACCCAAAAGCAAGAGAATTCTTCACTCATCACTAACTCTTCACTGAAGGGCTGGGGCTTTACAATGGAAGGTTCAGAAAACAACCCGGTGATGTTCGAACTGATGAGCGAACTGCCTTGGAGAGCGGAGAAGATGACCAAGGAAGAATGGATCCAGGAATACTGCTTTGCCAGATATGGCGTCCACGATGACACAATCGTGAAAGCCTGGACTTTGCTTGCAAAAAGCATCTACAACTGTCCGCTCGGCAACAACCAGCAAGGTCCCCATGAGAGCATCTTCTGCGGACGCCCATCATTAAACAATTTCCAGGTTTCCAGCTGGTCGAAAATGCATAACTACTATGATCCGGAAGACACCCAACAGGCTGCCATCCTCTTCGCACAAGTAGCTGATAAATACAAAGGAAACAACAACTATGAATATGATCTCGTGGATATCTGCCGACAGGCTCTCGCCGATCAGGGCAGAAAACAGTACCTGCAGACGATTGCCGACTACAATGCCTTTGCCCGTAAAGACTTTGACAAGAATGCAGACCGATTCCTGAAGATGATTCTCCTGCAGGACAAACTCTTAGGCACCCGTTCTGAATTCCGTCTGGGACATTGGACAGAACAGGCACGCAAAATCGGCAAGACTACGGCAGAGAAAGACCAATATGAATGGAATGCTCGTGTACAGATTACCACATGGGGAAACCGCACCTGTGCTGACAAGGGAGGGCTCCGAGACTATGCACACAAGGAATGGCAAGGTTTACTGAAAGACTTCTACTACAAGAGATGGAGTACCTATATGAAGGCATTAAAAGACCAGATGAAAGCCAGCACCCAAGTGGATTACGAAGCGTTAGGCGGTGGCAAGAATGCTAACAAGACTGCTGCCGAACTCTTCCAAATGGCATTACCTGGCGGTCCGGTAATTGACTGGTATGCTATAGAGGAACCATGGACTCTGCAGCACAATACCTACAGTGATCAACCTGAAGGAGACTGTGTGGAAGTGGCGAAGGAAGTTATCAATTTTATCAGATAAGAACTATTAAGAACAAGATAAAACACCCAGAAAACTATGATCAGACTCAAATCTCTGGATATCATGCGAGGGCTCACAGTAGCCCTCATGATATTGGTCAATAATGGCGGTGAACAGAACTATCATATTCTGACGCATAGCAAGTGGAACGGCTTGACTCCCTGCGACCTGGTCTTTCCTTTCTTCCTCTTCATGATGGGTATGTCCACCTATTTGTCTTTGAGAAAGACGGAGTTTAAGCCCTCGCTAATTATCTACAGAAAAATCGCAAAACGCACCATCTTGCTTTTCCTTATCGGACTCAGTATCAACTGGTTTGATATGATTTGTTCGGGTAATGGATTAGACTTTGCGCATCTGCGTATATGGGCAGTCTTACAGCGCATAGCCCTCTGTTATGGCATTGTATCCCTGTTGGCCATCCATATCAACCAACGGTATTTTGTCCATATCATCCTCGGCATCATCATAGTCTATATGGGCATCTTAGCTTTCGGCAACGGTTATGCCTACGATGCATCAGTCAACATCATCGCCCAGGCAGATCTCCATTTTTTCGGCTACGATCACCTCTATCATAAGAGTCCGGTAGATCCCGAAGGACTGCTGAGCACATTGCCAGCCATCGCCCATACGATGATAGGTTTCCTCTGTTGCAAATATATCAGCATTGCAGGTCAGAACGTTCATTCCAAAATTAAGTTTTTGAAAATCAGTGGTCTTGTCATGCTCATTCTTGGTTTCTTCCTTTCCTTGATTGGTTTCGGCATCAATAAGAGAATATGGAGTCCAAGCTATGTATTTGTGACCTGTGGTTTTGCTGCCTGGATCTTGAGTCTGCTCATCCAATGGATTGACAGGGGTGAAATCAGTGCAGAAGGAAAGACAGAAGCAAATGCGGAAGGAAAGACGATAAAAACAAAGGAGAATCCGATAACAGTTCTGTTTCTGTCTTTCGGAATGAATCCACTTTTTCTTTATGTCCTGAGCGAGTTCCTTGCCATCGTTTTCGGAACATACGGCATCAAGGACGACCTGTTAGGCCTCATCAGGAATGTCATTTCAGACGAGTATCTGATTTCCCTCACCTATGCCCTGTTTTTTGTTGCCATTCATGCAGCGATGGGCATCTGGATGTACCAAAAGAAGATTTTCATTAAGCTATAATGCAAATGTTTGCACAACTATTTCCGACTTATTATATTAAAAAGCATAAAAATAAGGTGGAGTTCAGAAAATTATTTGTATTTTTGCAGACAGAATAACAAAATTAGATATATCTAAATAGAATATGAACATTTTAGAGTTAAGCGAACAGGAAATCGTTCGCAGACAAAGTCTTCAAACATTGCGCGAGATGGGCATTGATCCATACCCAGCTGCAGAGTTTCCAACCAATGCATTCAGCACTGATATCAAAGCTGAATTCAAAGACGAGGAAGAGCCACGCCAGGTAGTCATCGCAGGTCGTATGATGGGCCGACGCGTAATGGGTAAAGCCAGCTTCGCAGAGTTGCAGGACTCAAAGGGAAGAATCCAGGTCTATATCGCACGCGACGAGATTTGTCCAGACGAGAACAAAGACCTTTATAATACTGTTTTCAAGAAACTTCTCGACATCGGTGACTTCATCGGTGTAAAGGGTTTTGTTTTCCGCACACAGACTGGCGAGATTTCAGTTCACGCCAAGGAACTGTGCCTGCTCTCTAAGAGTTTAAAACCACTCCCTATCGTAAAATATAAGGATGGTGTTGCTTACGACAAGTTCGACGACCCTGAGTTGCGCTATCGTCAGCGCTATGTTGACCTCATTGTCAACGATGGCGTAAAGGATACTTTCTTGCAGCGTGCTACTGTTCTCCGTACACTCCGCAGCGTTCTCGACAACGCTGGTTATACAGAGGTGGAGACTCCTACTCTCCAGAGCATCGCTGGTGGTGCTTCTGCCCGCCCATTCATCACTCACTTCAATGCGCTCGATCAGGATATGTATATGCGTATCGCTACTGAGCTTTATCTGAAGCGCCTTATCGTAGGTGGTTTCGAGGGTGTTTATGAGATTGGCAAGAACTTCCGTAACGAGGGTATGGACCGTAACCACAACCCAGAGTTCACCTGTATGGAACTTTATGTTCAGTACAAGGACTACAACTGGATGATGTCATTCACTGAGAAATTGCTCGAGACTATCTGTATCGCAGTCAATGGAAAGCCAGAACGCGAGATAGATGGTAACATCATTAGCTTCAAGGCTCCATATCGCCGTCTTCCTATCCTCGATGCCATCAAGGAAAAGACTGGTTTCGATTGCAACGGCAAGACAGAGGAAGAAATCCGCGCATTCTGCAAGGAGAAGGGCATGGATGTAGATGAGACCATGGGTAAGGGTAAGTTGATCGACGAGCTCTTCGGTGAGTTCTGCGAGGGAACCTTCCTTCAGCCAACCTTCATCACCGACTATCCGGTTGAGATGTCTCCACTGACTAAGATGCACCGTTCTAAGCCTGGTTTGACAGAGCGTTTCGAGTTGATGGTCAACGGTAAGGAGCTTGCTAACGCATACTCAGAGCTCAACGACCCAATCGATCAGGAAGAGCGTTTCATCGACCAGATGAAGTTGGCTGACAAGGGTGACGATGAGGCGATGATCATCGATCAGGACTTCCTCCGTGCCCTCCAGTATGGTATGCCTCCTACATCAGGTATCGGTATCGGTATCGACCGCTTGGTAATGCTGATGACAGGCAAGACCTTCATTCAGGAGGTATTGTTCTTCCCTCAGATGAAGCCAGAGAAGAAGATGCCACAGAGTACTATCAAGGAATGGGCTGAGATTGGCGTGCCAGAGGATTGGGCATACGTGCTCCGCAAGGCAGGTTTCAACCTGATTTCTGACATCCGTGAAGAGAAGGCTCAGGGTCTTCAGCAGAAGATCGGTGAAATCAACAAGAAGTACAAACTCGGCTATGAGAAGCCTTCTGTTGATGATATCCAGGGCTGGATTGACGCAGCAAATAAGTAATATATATTAATGTATAATTGGGGCAGCATACTCCAATTATACATTATTAGTTATACATTAAACATAAAACGAAGTGTTCAACTGCGGAAAAATTGCTATTATTGGCGGCGGTAGCTGGGCTACGGCAATAGCCAAGATTGTGGTGGGGCATACTCATCACATAGGTTGGTATATGCGACGCGACGACCGCATCGAGGACTTCAAGCGCTTGGGGCATAATCCTGCCTATCTGATGTCGGCAAGATTCAATGTGGATGAGATTTTCTTCTCTTCAGACATCAATAAGATTGTGCAGAACTACGACACACTCGTATTCGTCACCCCATCGCCTTACCTTAAGAATCATCTCAAGAAACTCAAGACTCGCATCAGCGACAAGTTTATTATCACAGCCATCAAGGGTATCGTACCTGACGAAAACCTCGTTTGTTCGGAATATTTCCATCAGGTATATGACGTGCCTTATGAAAACCTGGCTTGTATCGGTGGCCCTTCTCATGCAGAAGAAGTTGCGCTGGAGCGTCTGAGTTATCTCACCGTGGGCTGTAGCGACACAGATAAGGCTCGCGCCTTTGCCAACGACTGTCTGGCAAGCGAGTATATCAAGACCAAGACTTCAAGCGATGTCATCGGTATCGAATACTCATCGGTCTTGAAGAATGTATATGCTATTGCTGCAGGCATCTGTGGCGGTCTGAAATATGGCGACAACTTCCAGGCGGTGCTCATGTCGAATGCCGTTCAGGAGATGCACCGTTTCCTCACTGCCGTCCACCCTATCGACCGCAGCATGTACGACTCAGTATATCTCGGTGACCTGCTCGTAACAGGTTACAGTAATTTCTCACGCAACCGCACCTTCGGTACCATGATAGGTAAAGGCTATAGCGTGAAAAGTGCACAGATAGAGATGGAGATGATTGCCGAGGGATTTTTCGGTACAAAGTGTATGAAGGAAATCAATCGCCACATGCACGTCAACATGCCGATTCTCGATGCTGTATATAATATACTGTACGAGCGCATCAGTCCGCAAATCGAAATCAAACTCTTGACTGATTCGTTCAGATAATGGAGAAACATTAACACATTCATTTAGATATTTAAATAAGAAAATGAAAAGTATCAGCTTAAACATTACTAAGGCTGCATCATTCCTCGCAGAAGGTGCAGTAAAGGCTTACGAGCCTAAGGTAAAAGCCGCTCAGGAAGCTCTTGAGAACGGCACTTGTGAAGGTAACGATTTCTTGGGATGGTTGCATTTGCCATCTTCTATCACTCCTGAGTTCTTGAATGAGATTCAGGCTGTTGCCAACACATTGCGTGAAAAGTGTGAGGTTGTTGTTGTTGCTGGTATCGGTGGTAGCTACCTTGGTGCTCGCGCCGTTATCGAAGGCCTCGGCAATTCTTTCGCTTGGCTCGTAAATGATAAGAAGAATCCAACTATCCTTTTCGCAGGTAACAACATCGGTGAGGATTACCTCTACGAGTTGACTACTTTCTTGAAGGACAAGAAGTTCGGTGTTATCAATATCTCTAAGTCTGGTACCACAACTGAGACTGCTCTCGCTTTCCGTCTCTTGAAGAAGCAGTGCGAAAATCAGCGTGGCAAGGAAGAGGCTAAGGATGTGATCGTAGCCGTTACCGATGCCAAGAAGGGTGCTGCCCGTACTTGCGCTGACAAAGAGGGTTATAAGAGTTTCATCATTCCTGACAATGTAGGTGGTCGTTTCTCAGTTCTTACTCCAGTAGGTTTGTTGCCTATCGCAGTTGCTGGTTTCGACGTAAAACAGCTCGTTGCTGGTGCTGCTGACATGGAAAAGGCTTGTGGTAAGGACGTTGCTTTCGATGAGAACCCTGCTGCTATCTATGCAGCTACTCGTCAGGCACTCTATACACAGGCTGGCAAGAAGATTGAGATCGTTTGCAACTTCCAGCCAAAACTTCACTACTTCGCTGAGTGGTGGAAGCAGCTCTATGGTGAGAGCGAGGGTAAAGACCAGAAGGGTATCTTCCCTGCTGCTTGCGACTTCACTACCGACCTTCACTCTATGGGTCAGTGGA
>ULJR01003322.1_pt1 | contig 10659 bp, 10 predicted proteins | sample 1950951 | NCBI WGS metagenome assembly ULJR01 (sample SAMEA4835480, study PRJEB28245) | human gut metagenome | biome: gut microbiome; material: fecal sample | place: Denmark | collected 2008
CAGGAGGAGATGTCATTGCAACCTTCATAGAAAATGCAACCGTTATAGCGGGCAATAATCTTGAAGCCGACGCTATTCTGCACAGCAAAGTAGTTGCCGAAGGAATGATTGACGTACATGGGCGGAACGGCTATATAATCGGTGGTAACGTAAGGGCTTCATCGGTAATTTCAGCCAGGAATATTGGTTCTACAATGGAGACTGTGACGGTGCTTGCAGTAGGAAACAATCCTGAGGCTGTGACAAAGATTAATGAGTTAAAGACAAAGATAGCATCTAATGCCAATGATATTTCAAAACTTACACAGGTGGTTACTCTTTTAAAACAGAAGCTTGAAAAAGAGGGCAAACTTGATTCCGTAAAATTGGAATATCTGAAAAAGTCTTTGGAAAACCTTGATATTCTTGAAAAACAGCAGGCAGAATGTAAAGAGTCATATCTTGACTTGTCATCAAAATTGTGTGAAGATAAAGATGCTAAAATCATAGTCAATGGTTCAATTTATCCGGGCGTGAGACTGGAATTCGGCGAACAGGTAATGTTCATAAGAGAAAAAAATGATTTTTGCAGATATGTAATAAAAGGTATGGATATAACCAGAGTTAATAATTAATGTCTGAAGAAAAGAGTTGATATTATGAGACCTATAGAATTAAATGGTATTATTAACAGGACACAGATGCAGGAACGTGATGACAGCAGACCGGTTGTTGAACAGCAGACAATGGGTCACATGGAAGATAAGAAAGTTATGGTTAAATCCTCACAGATTAATAAGAACGAGGATACTATGATGAATACCGGATATGATGCCAGAAGAGAAGGAAAAGGTCATTACGAACATCAGCAGAATAAAAGAAAAAAGACTTCCGGTGATGGTAAAGTAACCGTCAAGAAAGTGACCGGGTTTGATATAAGAATATAGGGAGCAGTGTGGAAATGACAGGTTTAGAGATTGCATTATTAACAATAGGACTAATCGTGATTGTGGCAAGTTTTGTTTTCTCGTCAAAATCAGACGGAGATACAATACATAATGTTAAGGATGTTACATTTACCGATAAGCAGAAAGAGGACATAAAAAAACAGATAACGGACATTCTTGACGAGCAGATAGAGAATGTCAAGGAACAGACAGAAATTTCCCTTGATAAGCTTTCTAACCAGAAAATGCTTGAAATGAATGAATATTCAGATACCATTCTCCAGGAAATAAACAGAAACCATAACGAAGTTATGTTTCTTTATGATATGCTTAATGAAAAGAAAAAAGAAATCAATAACACCGTCAGGGATATGAACGTCACGAAAAAGGAGATTGAGAAAAGCAAGACCGTTCCAAAGAAACAGACCGTTATTGATTCTATAAAGGATATGAGTGAAGACACCGGCGGTTTTATGGCAAGTGAAGAATTGCTAAGAGAAGAACAGAAAGATGTTGACACCAGAAAAAAAGATATACTAAACCAGCTTGATGCAGTTGTCGAAGCTGTATCCGATGATGTATCCGCAGATTTGGAAGCAGTAGAAAAAAAACCTAAGAAACGCACTTCTACAGGCAGAACTGCGGCAAAGAGAATGAAAGAAACAGTTAAAAAAGAAACCTTAAGGGAAGATAACAGGGACCCTAAAGCTTTTGAAACGGGTAATAATAATGAGAAAATACTTCAGTTAAGCAAAGAAGGAAAGTCCAATGTTGAAATAGCTAAAGAACTTGGGCTTGGTATTGGGGAAGTAAAGCTTGTTATTGACTTATTTAAAGGTGGTAAATAGCATATGAAACTTAAGTATTATTTGAGAGGCCTTGGCGTAGGAATCGTTGTAACGGCAGTTATACTTACTATAGCCAATCATTTTGGCAATAAGATGTCTGACGAAGATATAATAAAACGTGCGGCTAAGCTTGGAATGGTAATGAAAGAGGATGAGTCGCTTTTTCCTCCTACGGAGCCGGAGACCACGACACCGGAACCTACAAGTCCGTCACCTGCGGAACAGGAGACCACGGCAGTTAAGCCTGCGGAACCGGAGACTACAACACCGGAACCTACAACACCTGTACCTACGGAGCCGGAGACAACAACACCTGTGCCGGCAGAACCACAGACATCTGGGATTGTGATTCATACGGCAACGATTACTGTGACTTCCGGAATGTATTCGGAGGCTGTGTCACAGAAACTGGAAGAAGCGGGAATAGTAAAGAACTGGCGTGAATTTAATGAATATCTTACAAGTAATGGTTATTCAGAGAGGCTGCAGACAGGAACCCATAGCTTTAATTCAGAAATGGGTTATAACGAAATAGCAGAAATTCTTGTTTCAAGATAACATAAAATAAGCAAAAGGTAAGCAGAAAAGTGCTTGCCTTTTTTCTTGTTTTATGATATTCTGTTCAAGTGTGTGAATACACATATTAAATTATACACGCGGGTTGATTTCTACATGGTGCCTGACTTACGCTTACAGGTTGTAGAGAAGCTAAGACCCACGGAAGATTATAACCATGGAGGTATTAAAATGAGCGTTATTTCAATGAAACAGTTACTTGAAGCAGGTGTTCACTTTGGACATCAGACAAGAAGATGGAACCCTAAGATGGCAGAGTACATCTACACAGAGAGAAATGGTATTTATATCATTGACTTACAGAAGTCTGTAGGTAAAGTAGATGAAGCTTACAATGCAATTTATGATGTTGCAGCACAGGGCGGAAGCATCCTCTTTGTCGGAACTAAGAAACAGGCACAGGAAGCAGTTAAGACAGAAGCTGAACGTTGCGGAATGTACTATGTAAACGAGAGATGGTTAGGTGGTATGCTCACTAACTTCAAGACAATTCAGAGCAGAATTAACAGATTAAAAGAAATCGAAGCTATGGAAGCTGACGGAACATTCGATGTTCTTCCTAAGAAAGAAGTTATCCAGCTTAAGAAAGAGCAGGAGAAGCTTGAGAAGAACCTTGGCGGTATCAAGAACATGAAGAGAATTCCTGATGCTATCTTTATCGTAGACCCTAAGAAGGAAGCTATCTGTGTACAGGAAGCACATATCCTTGGAATTCCTCTTATCGGTATTGTAGATACTAACTGTGATCCTGAAGAAATCGATTATGTAATTCCTGGTAATGATGATGCTATCAGAGCCGTTAAGTTAATCGTTTCTAAGATGGCAGATGCCGTTATCGCCGCTAACCAGGGTGAGACAGCAGAAGAATATGCTGATGTTGCAGAAGACGAAGCTGTTGAAGCAACAGAAGAAACAGAAGCATAATTTAAGACAATAACGATTATCTGGAAGGAGAATATTACAATGGCAATTACAGCAGCAATGGTAAAAGAATTAAGAGAATTAACAGGCGCCGGAATGATGGACTGCAAGAAAGCTCTTGGCGAGACTGACGGTGATATGGATGCAGCAGTTGAAGTATTAAAGAAGTCAGGTATGGCCAAAGTTGAGAAGAAAGCAAGCAGAATTGCAGCAGAAGGTATCACAAGAGTTGCTTCTAACGGAAATACAGCAGTAGTAGTTGAAGTAAATTCTGAGACAGACTTCGTTGCTAAGAATGCAACATTCCATGAATTCGTACAGGAAGTTGCCGATAAGGCTCTTACAGCATCCGTTGACAAGGCCGGAGACGGAGAAGATGTTGTTTCAATTCTTGGTATGCAGTCACAGCTTCAGGAAAAGACTCTTACAATCGGTGAGAAGCTTTCAATCAGAAGATTTGAAAAAGTTACAGCAGACGCTGTTGCTTCATACATCCACGGTGGCGGAAGAATCGGTGTTCTTGTAGCAGCAGACGGAGACTCATCAGATGCAGCTAAAGAAGCTCTTACTAACATAGCTATGCAGGTTGCAGCTATGAATCCACAGTACATCAGCAGAGATGAGATCTCAGCAGATGAACTTGCCAAGATTAAAGAAATTACAATTGACAGCGCATTAAATGAAGCTACAACACTTCCAAAGCCTATCATGAATGCACTTATTGACAAGGCTATCAATGATAAAGTATGGAGTGATGAAGATATAGCTATCTTTGAAGAAAAGAAGAGCAACATGAACTATGTATGGAATTTCGTATCTAAAGAAGCAGTTGCCCAGTTAGGTCAGTTGGCATTAGATGATAAGGAAAATATTGTTGCTAATAAGATTTTTGCAGGACTAGTTGATGGACGTATATCTAAGCAGCTTAAAGAAATCTGTCTCCTTGATCAGACATATGTTAAAGCTGAGGACGGAAAGCAGACTGTTAAAGCATATCTTGCAAGCGTTAACCCTGCAATCAAGCTTACAAAGATTGTTCGTTACGAAGTTGGCGAAGGTATGGAAAAGAAGAACGAAGACTTCGCAGCAGAAGTTGCAGCTCAGATGGGTATGTAATTTCGGATTTTAAATAATGATATTATGAACGGACAGTGTGAAATACACTGTCCGTCTTATATTATGCAGAAAATAATAAAAGACCGTCGGTTACGTTAAAAACCGACGGTCTTTAAATTATCATTATTAATTTTTCTTTGATCTGTATCTTAATGTCGAATCAAGAATCTTCTTACGGATTCTGAGACTCTTAGGTGTTACTTCAAGTAATTCATCAGTATCAATGAATTCAAGAGACTGTTCAAGGCTTAAAATCTTAGGTGGAACAAGTCTTAAAGCATCATCGGCACTTGACGAACGTGTGTTGGTAAGATGTTTTGTCTTACATACGTTTACTTCAATATCTTCAGCTCTGCCTGTCTGACCAACAATCATACCTGCATATACCTTTTCACCAGGTCCGATAAACAGGGTACCTCTTTCCTGAGCATTAAACAGTCCGTAAGTAATGGCTTCACCGTTTTCAAAGGCAATAAGTGAACCCTGTTTACGATAAGAAATATCTCCCTTGTATGGACCGTAGTCATCAAAAGTAGTATTGATAACACCGCTTCCCTTGGTATCTGTAAGGAATTCATTGGTATAACCGATTAATCCTCTTGAAGGAATAGAGAACTCAAGTCTTGTTGTTCCTGCGTTAAGTGGTGTCATACCATTAAGCTCACCTTTTCTCATGCTCAGTTTCTGGATTACCGTTCCTGAACAATCATCAGGAACATCTACGAAGGCTGTTTCCATTGGTTCAAGTTTATGTCCGCGTTCATCATAATGATAAAGGACTTCTGCTTTGCTTACAGCGAATTCATATCCTTCACGACGCATATTTTCAATAAGAACTGAAAGATGAAGCTCGCCACGGCCTGATACCTTAAAGCAGTTCATATCGTCTGTTTCTTCTACTCTTAATGAAACATCTGTATTAAGTTCCCTGAAAAGACGGTCTCTTAAGTGTCTTGATGTAACAAATTTACCTTCCTGACCGGCAAGAGGAGAGTCGTTTACCATAAAATTCATGGCGATTGTAGGCTCGGAAATCTTCTGGAAAGGAATTGGAGCAGGGCTGTCAACATTACAGAGAGTATCTCCGATGTGTAAATCGGTGATTCCGGAAACAGCAACGATTGAGCCCATTTTGGCTTCATTAACTTCAACTTTGTTAAGACCGTTAAACTCATAAAGCTTCGTTACCTTAACACGCTGATGTTTGCTTTCATCATGATGATTAACAAGAAGAACCTCCTGATTAACTTTAATTGTACCGTTATCAATTTTACCTACACCGATTCGTCCTACATATTCGTTGTAATCAATTGTACTGATAAGAAGCTGTAAAGGAGCTTCCGCATCTCCTTCAGGAGCAGGTATATGATTAATAATTGTTTCAAATAAAGGAATCATATTATCAGATTCATCTTCCAGTTTATATTTTGCAAAACCTTCCCTTGCAGATGCAAAAATAAAAGGACATTCCAACTGTTTGTCATTGGCATCAAGGTCAAGTAAAAGTTCAAGAACTTCATCAACAACCTCATTAGGACGGGCTTCAGGTCTGTCAATTTTATTAACACATACAATGAGGTCAAGGTCTAGGTCAAGTGCTTTATGAAGTACAAACTTTGTCTGAGGCATAACACCTTCATACGCATCAACAACGAGAATAACACCGTTTACCATTTTGAGTACACGTTCAACCTCACCACCGAAGTCAGCATGACCGGGTGTGTCAATTATGTTGATTTTTGTGTCTTTATAATAAACAGCAGTATTTTTTGAAAGAATTGTGATTCCTCTTTCACGTTCGATGTCATTGGAATCCATAACACGTTCGGCTACTTCCTGGTTCTCACGGAATGTTCCGCTCTGTTTTAAAAGTTCGTCAACAAGTGTTGTTTTGCCGTGGTCTACATGGGCAATAATAGCAATGTTACGAACATCTTCACGTTTTGTAATCATAAAACGCCTCCATTTTTGATTTATTTCTATACTATAACCATAATATTTTATCATATTTTTATTTTTTGACAAGTTTTTTGTAATAAAATATGTCATTGCCGCATATATATATTATTGATAAAATTATCAAGTGACCCCCGGATATAATCCGGACAGCAAAAATAGAAGGGAGATACACGATTATGACCGATAAGGTTATTGAAAACAACAGAGTAACAATAGTAGGAGAGGTGGTTTCAGAATTTGAATTCAGCCATGAGGTATATGGTGAAGGATTTTACACATTGAACATATCCGTGAACCGTTTATCAGACAGCGTTGATATTATTCCACTTATGATTTCTGAAAGACTTGTGGACGTAACGGAGGATTTGAGAGGTGTTATAATCGAAGCATCGGGACAGTTCAGGTCTTATAACAGACATGAAGAGAACAAGAACAGATTAATGCTTTCGATTTTTGTAAGAGAACTCCAATTGTATGATAATTATGAGGAGGAGAACAGTACCAATCAGATTTTCTTAGACGGATACATCTGTAAGCCTGCCATCTACAGAAGAACTCCGTTGGGAAGAGAGATAGCAGATGTTCTTATTGCCGTAAACAGACCATACGGTAAGTCAGATTACATCCCATGTATCGCATGGGGGCGTAACGCCAGGTTTGCGGCTGGATTTGAAGTTGGCAGCCATATTCAGATATACGGAAGAATCCAGAGCAGGGAATATGTCAAGAAAATAAGCGAAGATGAGTGCGAAAGACGTACAGCATACGAAGTCTCCGTAAGCAAGATAGAATATTTTGAAGAATAGATGCAAAATATGTAATAATTTGTTATTTTTTTGAAAAAAAATATTGACATTAACTATACACTATTATACACTTAACTCAGTAAAAATTTTATACGGGCGAGTAAGATAAGGTAGACTAGGGGTGTCATTAATAGAATTTTAGAACCACAGGTTTATCGCCTGTGGTTTTTCTTTTTATTATAACAACCGAATGGAGGATATTTATGAAGAAATTTTTATTGGCGGTATTAGGAGTTGCAGTTATTTTTTCAGGATGTGGCAATAAAAAGCAGGATACTGAGGTTAATTATTTTAACGGAGCGGGAAGCCTTAAGTCTGACAGCGGCAGATACGCTACCAGTGTTATATATGATGATAATACATATTATTTAAAGACAAGCAGAGGATATGTATATACTGACAAAGACAAGTGTTATTCAATATGTCTTGACGCAACCTGTTCACATTCAGGAACCGGCTGTATAGCTGATGAGAATAATAATTATTTTATGCTTCACGGTGATTTATACAGTGCAAACGGAGATATTAAGAAATGCGATACAGGAGATGTCGTATATAAAGATGTTAAGCCTGATAAATACAACACAGAGGAATATAGCACTTATGCCACAGATATTGATGAAGTTGCAGTATACAATGATAAGTATATGATTCTTAAAGAAAAAGGATATAAGAATATACTGAATGATAAGTTTGAATCTGTATATGCACATGACTATGGATATAAGTGTGAAACAATAATTGGTGATAACTACTACTTATTAACAGAGAAGAATAAAGTAATGTGCATTAATCTGCTTGACGGAACAGAAAGCATAACAGAGGTTGATGCCTATATACTTGCAATAGTATGTACAGAAGATTATCTCTATTATGTGGACCGCTTTGATGATTTGTATAAGAAGAGCTGGAATGAGGACGAGTCCGTACGCATAATGGAAAATGTAAGTGATATATGTGCCACGGATAAATATATATACGCAGCATGTATGAATATGGACGACGGTACATACCATACGATAATTATGGATACGGAAGGCAACAGCATTAAAGATATAGAGAATGTATATGTAACATTTATTGATTATGCTGACGGAAAGATATTTTTTCCGGGAATTGATAGAGAAAATGCATTTATACAAATTGTACAGATGGATGAGAATGGTGATAATATCATAAAATACTCAGTAGATATTTAACAGTATAAATTTTTGACGTCAAAATTTATATAAAAAAATTCAAAGGAGGAAACTTAAATGAGAAAAAAGTTTCTTACAGCTGTTTTAACAGCATTATTATGCACCTCGTTTATTACTAATATTGCAGGTGCGGCAACAAGTGGTGTGATATACCCTAAAAAAAAGAGCTGGATGGTATGGGACTGTAATATGTCGGTAACATCAGCAGGTGGATATGCATATACGGCTATGGCAAAGCAGAGGCAAGGTATCTATTTTCAGAGTGAGAAAATAGAATTAATTGCTTACTGTGATGGTAGAGAAAATGTGACTAGAACTGTAGCAAATACGTTAAGCAGCAGTGTTGCTTTATCTGAACATATAACACCTAACCATAATCCAAACGGCAAGGCAAAAGTTAAGATTAATATTAATGATAGTCAGTATGGCGATGGCTTTATAGAATTAGATAACTTTTAAGTATTAGGTTGCAGCCTATTGAGGCTGCAACCTAAAAGGAGGAAATAAATGAAAAATAAATTAATAACTTTATCGGGAATTATGTTGACTGCAACATTACTTCTTACAGGGTGTGGAAGCAAAAAACTTGACATTGATAATAAGGAAACATCATTAAAAGATGAGACTTCCGTAAGTATAGAAAATAATACTACAACCAAATCCAATGAAGAAATGCCGGAAGGAGGATATAAATATTCAAATATATCTGGCTTTGTTGATCTATCCGCTTATGAAAAAAAAGATGGAAAAGCAGTAAAGACCCATGTATATCCAGATGCACCGATTACCCTTAACGATGGAAAAGCCAAAATGTGTATATCACAATATAGGACATATATGTACAATGATGAAATTACTGATTCTGACAACATAAATTATTTATTATTATTTCATGATGGCAATTATATATATTTTGATACAGAAGAAGGCACTGATAAAATGTATCAGAGTAAATCAAAAAATGGTGAACAGGTATTGACTGATTTTGATGTTGTTCCGGATAAATCAGGAGGAAAGTATGTAGCAATAAACGCAGCACGAAATACTAAGGATTATATGAGTGAATATGGTGAACGAGAGAGTGGTGGAGGTGGTATACTGGTATCTGATTTTGTAACTGAAGATGGCACTGCTGAAAAGTGTGAGATAGTACCATACAGTGAGAAATATGAATTGGAAGAAGGCGAGTCCTGTGCGGATTTATCTTACGGACAGGAAATAAAGGAACTGGGAATATTAGAATATGGATTTAATCCATCCCATGAATTTGTTTATCAGAAAAACGGTAAGATATATTATACCTCATTACAGTGTAATCAGAAAGAGGATGAGGTTAATACGGAGTTTAACACAATTTTTATATGTGATGATAAGGTATATCCCGCATTTGATGGAAAGGAAGTCCTTAAATATGTTATACCAAGTAACGGAGGAATTAGGACAGAACTTGATTTATCGGGATTGCCAAAAGGAGAGCATATTGTGTTTACCATAACTGTTAATAGTAATGGTGATGATAGTGATATGTGTTCACGTTCAAGATTTGCAAAGATAGTGATAGAGTAATATTTATGAAATATGAATCTGGATGAATCTACGGAAACGGTGTACCGTTTAACAAAATTCAAAGGAGTAACTAAATGAAAAATAAATTAACAGTTTTATCAGGAATTATGTTGACTGCAACATTACTCCTTACAGGGTGTGGAAGCAAAAAACTTGACATTGATAATAAGGAAACATCATTAAAAGATGAGACTTCCGTAAGTACAGAAAATAATACAACAACCCAATCCAATGAAGAAATGCCGGAAGGAGGATATAAGTATTCATCGGAATCAGGCTCGGCCGGGTTATTTGCTTATGAGTTAAAAGATGGAAAAGAAGTAAAGACCAATGTATATCCCGATGCACCGATTACCCTTAATGATGGAAAAATAAGGATGTGCATGACACAATATAGGTCATTTGAATATAATAATGCAGTAATTGACAGTACAAATATTAATTATGCCTTAGTATTTCATAATGGCAATTATATATATTTTGATACGGAAGATGGCACTGATAAAATGTACACAAGCAGATCAAAAAATGGTGAACAGATAATGACTGATTTTCAGGTGGTTCCTGACCGGTCAGATAATAAATATAGATTAATCAATCTGTCAAGAAATGAACTATCATATATGGATGATTATGGCGAATTAGAGTATGATACATTTAGAGATAGGACTCAAAATTTTGTAACAGAAAAAGGCACGGTTGATGAATGTCAGATAGTACCATACAGTGAGAAATATGAATT
>ULJR01009520.1_pt1 | contig 10612 bp, 15 predicted proteins | sample 1950951 | NCBI WGS metagenome assembly ULJR01 (sample SAMEA4835480, study PRJEB28245) | human gut metagenome | biome: gut microbiome; material: fecal sample | place: Denmark | collected 2008
GGGATATGGAATGCTAGAGATTCTTAATATATAGAACGTCTACTATGCCATACGCGCCATTCCACGTGTTCTTGTTGAAGTTCATCCATGTTGCGATAAAAGTGTTGTCGCTGTTCATTTTTGATTGAAACAAAGCAAATGACCATTCGTGGTTTGTAGTTGTCCCTACTATCCCAACTGGACTATAGCCACTTATTTTCTTAAGAGTTTCAGTGTATTCAAGCACACCACCAGAGGCAACATCTTGTGCTTTGCTTGTATATCTGGTTACTTTAAATAACGGGAATATGGAATACTATCTCGACACCTTATCAAACAACAGACAGATGCTTAACTTTTTTAGCCTTATCGAACAACAGCTTCTCAACCGCAGCCTGAGCTTCCTGGCAGATAGTCTTGCGAGGAATAATGTAATGGTTGTATGCGGTGCTGATGTCTGTATGTCCAAGCATCATAGCTACTGTCTCAATTCCTACGCCAGCTTCTACAGCTAGAGTAGCCCATGTATGACGCATATTTGTCATAGATACATGTGGCACTCCTTGACGCTCACATTGCCTCTTGATTGCACGAGCAACCTTGTCTGGTGATGTATCGCCTGTTAGAAGACCAGTTCCTTTAATTTGCTTTAGGCGCTGACGTGCGAATTTAGGTAAATAGCACGACCTTGTAGATTTATCTGTTTTGGTTCTTACCGTGACGGTCTTGCCTTTTATGTATTGTCTCGACTTGTTAATGCGAACTTCGCCTGTTTTCAAGTTGATGTCAGACCATTCGAGGGCGCAAGCCTCTCCTCTTCTAAGACCGAGGGTTACGGCGCAGATGGTGACTACCTCTGCCCAATGACCCCACATACCGCGAAGCATATCGGACACCTCTGTGGCATCGAGAACTTCTGCCCTATACGGCTCACGGGAGTTGAGTTCAATATAGATGGTCGGGTCGGCGATATGAAGCCGCTTCTTGCGTACCCACCATCGGATGATTTGACGAAGGCATTTGAATGCTTTCTCTGCTGCTCCGTTGAGTTCGAACGAGTCAACCCATTCTTGCAAATCGTCTGGGTCGATATCCTCAATCTCGCATTCTCCCCATCGTGGAAGAACGTGAAGACGCATAGAAGAGTCGTATCCAGAGATGGTAGATGCGGCTCTTTTTGCTGTTTTCTCAGGCAGGTAATGTTGCTCATAAATGTCGATAATTTTCATTTTTCTAGTCCTTTCGATGCTAAAAATCCCACGCAGTTTTACACGAGAAATAGTATATATTGTGCGTGGGATTTTTCATATAGAAAATGTGAAAATATTTTTTGGAAAATGTTGAAATACAATAATAAGATACAATTAATTGATTATTCATTACAAAAGGAGGATGCGTATGTCAGCTAATGCTTTCAACCCAGTAGTATCATCTAATGAAGTTTGGCGCGGAGAAGACACTAACCGTTGCCTGACGGATGACCTTGGTTTTATTGAGGAAGACATTAAGGAACTCAAAAGCACAGTAGGCAATCTTGATACTGTTGAAGTTGGTTCTGATGGCTTATGGGAGTTTAAGAAATTCGGCAACGGAAGAATCGAATGTGAAGCAAGGCTTTCTGTCAGTGGTATGTTTGCAAAATCTTACTATGATGTTAAGTACAACGAGATTGAGGTTAATTACCCCGTTGAGCTTATTGGAGCGAAGCAACGTGTATACTGCACTGCCGAGTGTGAGCAAGGTGTTCCCAATGTAAGCGTATATCTGAATACCAATAACAAGTTGGGTCTTCGTATTTCCAATCCAGCAGACCTAGACTTCGATGTCAATGTCTACGTGCGCGTTGTTGGTAAATGGAAGTAGACTTATTAAAGCTTATCAATTTAAAGGAGGTGTAGCCTATGTACGAAGTAAAATGCTTAGATCAATATGGCAATACCATAAACAATTTCTTTCAGTGGGATATCGACCAGGAGATAACCATTAAGCTTGAAGGTTGCCCACAAGGATATCTTTCTATTGCACCAGAATTTCATTTCACTAACAAGCACAGAGACACTGCTTTGATTGTTAGATCTAATGTAATCGGTGAGGACGTTATGAAGGCTACGATACCTAACATTCTATTGCAAGAGCCTTATCCTCTTCTTGTATATGTTTATCTGACAAACTCAGAAGATGTTTCTTCTCAACGGACTATCTTATTCTCTGAGATTCCAATTCGTAAGCGAGAGATGCCGAATGACTATCTATATGTAGAGAATATTAAACGTATCACCGCAGAAGACATCAAAGACGAGATTGAAGCAAGTACAGAAGAAGCAAGATCAAATGCGATCAAGGATATCACAGATACGAAGAACAGTGCTATCGAGACTGTAACGCAAAATAAAGATAGCTTTCTAACAATTGGCAACGGTCTTGTAAAGACGGCTACTGCAATAAAGGATAACACGCAGAAGACATATGATGATACCGTAAAGGTTGCCAATCAAACAAAGACAAAGATTGAGACAGATATCGATAATATGATAACTCAAGATGGTCTTGTCCTTGCTACGAAAAATGACGGAGAAGGCAATGTTACTGTTGCGATTCTCTTGAATTCACAGGAGGCGTAACGTATGGCAACCGCTTATCATGTTGAGAATATCGAGCGCATCACTGAGCAAATGCTAGAAGAAGAGGTTCTTGAAGAAACCGAGGACATCAGAGTTGATGCTATAAACAATATTGGCTATATCAAAGAGCAAGGTGTATCGTTCATAACCGAACAAAAACGAGACTTGATTATACAGTTCTCTGAGATCAGGAACAAGCTTCAAGAGCTTGACGATGACACTGATATTATTTATAAGAACACTATTAAGGCTGGCGATACAGAGAATACAATCGAAAAAGATATCAGGTCTATGATAGTTGAAAAAGGATATAAGTTAGTCCTGAGCAATGATGGACATGGCAATGTAACTGAAGTATTGAAGGTGGTGGAATAGATATGGATGGAAACAAGATTATAAAATCATATAACGGTTTAGAAATTTACGATGAAGCTGCAAGACAGCAAATCAATGGCGTTACAACTGCTGGTACTGGCGCTGCGTATACCGCTACTGTAAAGGGAATAGACGGTCTTGTTGCTGGTGTTAACTTTACGATGATTCCTCATATCGATAGTACGACTACTGCGCCGACTCTTAACGTGAACGGTCTTGGTGCAAAGAATATCAGACAACGCCTTTCCAGCAATCCAAAGAGTACAATCGCTGGCACTTATGAGAATTGGATTTCTGAAGGTAAGCCGTTCAATGTAATGTATGATGGTGCATTCTGGATTGTAAGTTATGTTAAGCCGAATATGAATGATGCATACGGAATTCTTCCTATCGAGAATGGCGGTACGAACGCTGATACTGTTGCTGGTGCCAGAAATAATCTAGGTCTTGGAAACACAAGTGGTGCAGTCCCCGTGGCTAATGGTGGAACTGGTGCTACTACTGGTGCAAAAGCTTTAAACAACCTTGGAATCACATGGGGTACTGGTGCCGCACCTTCTACTGGAACTCCTAATAGTATTTATATCCAGATTAATTAATGAATCTATATACATGCTAAGGAGGTGATGGTGTATGGCAGATGCTTATACTCCTGAGAAAACATTTTACAACGGTAAAAGATGTGTGCGCGGTTATGTCAATGCATATGTTAATTCGAATGCTGATGGGTCTGCAACTATTTATTGGTATGTATGCGCTCAGTTCAAGTGGGCTTATCAATATGGCGTAAGAGTAGTATGCAATGTTGATGGTACGGATAGAGGTTCTGCTAGTGGATATCTATCATCTAACCCAGAAGGTTCATATAGAACCGCTGCTGAAACATCTGGTTATACTACAATTTCAAAGGGTAAGTCTGGTCGTAATGTGCCAGTTAAAGTATGGGTAAACCTTCAGCCAGTAAACGATTATGGTGGCTATTACGGCAGCACTGAGACAACTGTTAATGTTTGGGTTGGCGCTAAGACATCTTACACGGTTTCGTTCGATGTTGATGGCGGTAAGGGCGCTCCCAATAGTCAAACTAAATGGTGGAACGAAGACCTTACTTTGTCTAGCACGAAGCCTACGAAAACTGGTTACGCATTCAAAGGCTGGGGTGTTACAAACCGCTCAGATATTGATAGCAAATATAAGACTCAACCTTATTATCAGCCAGGTGACACAGTTGCATATAATGGAAATCAAACTCTGATAGCTATTTGGGAAGAGCTTACTTATACAGTAAAGTACAATGCTAATGGAGGAACTGGCGCTCCTGGCAACCAGACGAAGAAATACTTTACGAATCTAACGCTGTCTAAAGCTATTCCTACATATGAAGGATATAACTTCTTATATTGGGAAGAATCATCGAAGAGATATAATCCAGGTGATTCATACACAACGAACGCTAGCACAACGATGGTAGCTGCATGGGACAGGTTGAAATATGCTATTCGATACGATGGCAATGGTGGTACTGGCGTTCCAGAACCACAGGTAAAAGATTACGATGCCACCGCAACTATCTCCACAACAAAGCCTACGAGACAGCGCTATAACTTCTTAGGTTGGGCAACATCTCCTACTGGCGATGTTAAATATCATGGTGGAGACAAGTATTCTACAAATGCAAACCTCACTTTATATGCAGTTTGGGAGCTGGCTGCTTCTCGCATAACTTTTTATGACCAAGATGGTAAGGCTCATACTGGTCTTTGCTATACATATGATTCCAGTGGAGAGCAGCACTACGTAATTATGACCATCTACGATCAGAATGGCAAACCTCATAACGTTATTTAGCTTAGCCTATATAACATAAACTGACACTACGTTCTAAGGAGAACACTATGTCTAGTCAAGATTTTGTTGGATTGTGCTCAACGGACGATATTTGGAGAGGTTCGGACTCCACACGCTGCTTAACCGATGATTTAAATGCTATGGATGCAATACACAATACTCTGCCTAACAAGTATGCAGCAAAGAGCCATTCGCATAACTATCTTCCTTTAAATGGTGGCACACTTACAGGCAATGTCACAACCAGTAAAGACATCAACATGGGCGTAGAAGCAGCTATAAATGGTAAGGCTGCTGACGGTACACTAAAGAATGTGTTCGTACCGATGTCTGCTGCTGGCAATACCGCTATTGGATATGACAATTATCAGAAATCTAGTTGGTCAACTAATATTTATGGAGACTCAGTACGTATTTGGAGTAGAGATGGTGGCTTTCTGGTGCTAATTATGGGCAAAACAAAGTGCTGTGGAGCGGTGCTTTATATGTAAAAGAGGACGCCACAATTACACTTTCTGGCAATGTATCCGCACAGCCTCATGGAATCTCATTGATATTCAGTGCCTATGATGTTACTAATACTGCACCTGTTAACTCTAGCTGGAACTCTTTCTTCGTTCCTAAATATGCCGTTGCAAATGACGGCGGTGGCGGATTCTCGTTTATACTTGAACGCGGAGGGAAGTTCTACAAGAAGTATCTTTATATCAACAACAATGAGATAAAAGGCAATGCTGTAAACAACAATTCTGCTTTACCTCTTCATGGTCAAACTGTTGATAACAGGAACATGGTTCTTCGTTATGTGATCGGTGTTTAAATAATTTTTAAGGAGTAGCAATTTAATGCTGCTCCTTTTTTTTACGATTTTTGATTGTCTTCCTTTTCCCATTCTTCAATGGTTTTATATTCATTTTTTTCTCTTATTTTTTTTATTGCATCTAAATCATCTAGACTCAATTTATCTTCATCCATTGCAAACACTAAATCACGATGGATTGACTCTATTTCCTTTTGCAAACTATCAAGCCTATTCAAAAATTTCTCAGCAACTTTCTTATCTAATGCCATTGTATACGTCACCTCTTGGCAATATTTTTTCTATCTTGATTGTATCATGTTCCAACTCTGGTGTGAACAAAACACGAAAATCTCCAACGCGTAAACGATATAAATTCGACAAGCCATTTAATTTCTTTATTCTATTATGATTATTTGGCAGCTTGTTTATCTCACTAAGGATTCGATTATAATCTTGTTCACTTTGTTTCTTTAAATATTTATATGCTTGCTTAGAATATACTATGTGCATTTCTTGGTGTCTCCCTCCCTTTTATTATCTTATCAGAAGAGAGCTTAAAAGAATAATTTTATGTCCCAACAAAAAAGAGGCTCCATTAGGAACCTCAAAATGAACGACAATCTAAGTACATAATAGTTGGAATACTGTTGTTTTAATCTTTGTTTCTTGTGAGTATAAGGTGTCGCAGGTTCAAGCCAAGTTGCGTACACTTCGCTGAAGGAAATGGACGATAGTGTTTAAGCAAATCTGTAAGCAAATCTGACTCAAAACCATACGACATTAATATAAGGTTTTGCTTATTTTACCCAAATATAGGATTTCTTCAACCCCTTATCTATCAAGGTGTTGTAGATACTTACTTGTCGTTTTCTCCTAGAACTCCAAATGCAAAGCCCTTATATATATTACTTTATTTACATGGTGTTTGCAAGCATGTTTAAAAATTTTACGCAAACGCTACGCAAGTGTTTAAAAGGGCAAAAAATAAATTTGCGTAGTTTCTTACGCAAATCAAAGTTTTACGCAAATACGCAAGTATACAGCATTAAAAAAAGACTTCCATTATAATAGGAAGTCTTCTGCTTTTGCTACCTCTTCATTCAGTTTAGTTTCTAAAAGATGCGTATATTTCAAAGTGGTAGCATAACTAGTATGACCCATAATTCTTTGTATAAACACTGGGTCTAATTTTTTCTCAAAACATCGAGTAGCAAATGTATGTCGGAAAGCATGTGGGTAAATATGTGCCATTTCTTCTGGTTCTCTGCCTTCTACTGAAGCATTATATTTCTCTTTTTCATTGATATTCTTTAATACCTTATCGATGTTATGAGATAATGCGTATCTCGTTACTGGTGAACCCATTGTTGTTGTAAAAACCAAATCACCTAACTCTGGTCGTAATCTCCATCTGCTACCAAGTTTCGCTCTATATTGATCTTGCTTTACTTTCCAATCTTTTAATAGCTCGCCAACATTTCCAAAGAACGGGATAGTTCTATAGCTATTACTTGTCTTAGGCGTTGTGAGATATTCCATTTTCTTGCCGTCAACATAACCAATACTCAGGCTTCTTTGTATCCTAATCGTTTTGTTTTGCCAGTTTATATCTTGCCATTGAAGACCGCTGAATTCACCTATCCTCATGCCAGTAAGCAATAGGATTTGGTAAGCTTCATTATAATACTCATGCTCTATTTCATCTAAGAACATCTTCATTTCACGAGAACTCAAGACCCTGCGTTCTTGAACGGCTTCGTTCTCATCTTTAATTGCTATGTTAATACACGGGTTTGATTTAATGATAGAGTTCATTACTGCTATATCTAAACATTCTCTAAGAACGCCAAGCGCCTCTCTTAATGTTCTTGCTTTAAATTTATGAAGAAGATCATTTGTTGTATCCTGCATGTTCATATGAGATATATTCTCTATTTTTCTATCTCCGATAGCGGAGATATACGTGTTTGATACTTTTCTGTGGTATGCTTTTTTAGATACTTCAGATTTTAATGCTGATTTTTTGTACTTCTCAAACCATTCTTCAAACCATTCTTTTAATGTAAGATTTGGTCTGATATTTTTTTCGTCTCTAAGAACTTTTATCTTTTCTTCCTCGAAACGTTTTTTTAATGTTGGAAGATGCATATCATATAGACAAATTTTTGTACCATTCACCATTGCACGGGCTTCATAACGTTTGTCTTTGCGCTGGCTATAACCACGACCCAAATCTTTCCCCTTCAAATCTTTCCCCATGATGTTGCCACACCTTTATATTGTATTTTATAAATCTTTGTTCCAACTACATTGTATGTTTGTTTTGCGTAAACTGCAAGCGAAAAGCACTCAAAGAATTTTTGCGTAAAAATGGGGCTAATGAAAGCCCCTATTGCATATATATTTAATTGTTATGATTGGCATGTTACATGGTTCTTGAATGGATAATCACCGACTTTATTACTTGTTAAAGGAAGTGGTTGGTTAGTTATTAAAGGAACTGTTTTAATATCATTTTGCTCAATTGTATTAAATGTAATAGTTGATGAGTTTTTTAGCTCTTTATACTTGTTCAAATACCAACGGCTCTTTTGCATGTTTTCTTCAATATCACCCTTGTATGGCGCTCTGTAACGATATTTCCATACATTACAAAGACAAAAGTTCATTACAGCTTCTTTGCCAAAGACAAGAATCATCTCATCAATACACTCCATGCCATGCTCATAATGAGGTGGTTCATTTACCATATCAACATCATCTTTGGTTACATTGTCATACATACTATTTACAAACTCGGCAACTTTCTTAAGTTCCTCCTTGTTACCATGAACAATAAGTGAATTGTTTTTACCGTTCTTGCTCTCGTTATAGCTAACTACTGCCATGTTAGTGCTCCTTCCAGTAATCAAGTATTTTACCGTTAACCGTCAATCCAACAACAAAACCGCATTCTGGACATTCAATGTTGTTGCGCCCAATCTCTACCTCATCAGCTTTTATATGAATTGTGCGTCCGCATAGACAAATGGCACCATACGGATATTCTTTGGAGGCGCACATACTATAATCTGCGTACATTTGATTATTCCTTTCCAATGATTAGTTCAGAGTGTGGTAGCGTCTCAATCCAATCCAACATAGTTTTCCACTCGTCTAATTTATGACCTTTACGAGACTTGTAGATGTTTGCCAGAACTTCGTAGTTAAGCATGACAGTACGCTTCTGGTTATAGGAGCTTGGAAGTAGTTGTAGAATGGAATACCAAATTTGCTTCTTTTTATCTGAATCATTTTCGTCAAGCCACGCATCTCGCAACTCATTCAACGTATCAACAATAGGTCTTGCTACCGTTTCAAATACATTAACTCTGTCAGCGTATTGATATTTATTATTAATTATATCGTTAATACACGTATGTGAAACCTTATATTTTTTAGCTATTTCTCTTTTACTAAGACAACCTTCATCCCAAAGTTTTTTTATTTCTTCACGCTGTTCTTTTGTAAACTTTCCTTTATACGTAGATAAATTTTTTGGTTGGAGTCCAGTATCATGCGCATGTTGTATATTTTCGCTTTGAGTACACCATTCCAAATTAGAACACATGCAATTTTGTTTATTGCCATCAATATGATTAACGAATGATTTATGTTCAGAGTTAGGAATAAAAGCTTCTGCAACTATCCTGTGTTTCGCATATTGTTTCCCTCTAATGTTTATAAAAATATACCCATCATCATGGATGCTACCAGATAGAATTCTACCATCATGACGAACTCTTCCATAATTGCTAACTTCATAGTATTCGTCTTCAATAGTTTTTTCCCAAACTTCCAAATCTTCGTCTACTTCTGGTGTAAAATACTTTACATCACGCTTATATCCAAAAAGCTTGTCAAAACTAAAGTCGCTCATTTCGAATGGCTTAGCCAACATCTTATGCATTTTTGAACACGAGTTAGCAACCGTCCCTACCTTGTACGTATCGTATTCAGACCACCAATATAACGGAGCAGTAACATCGCATGACACTGTAATCATACGCATAAATTTACGATGGTCGGTACCAGCTTTAGCAAGTTTTTTAGCAAGTTCTAGGTCGTTCTTACCAAGTTGACAATTAACAACAAGATCGAAGCGGTCACTATCACTCTTATCCCAAGAATTCATAGGATTGCGCATACCTCGGATTGCTGCTTCCCAACCGTAGGTTTCGGTGTTTTCGATCTTAAGCATTGTTTCTCCGCTCCAATTCAAATTCTAAATCTTTAATAGAAATATCCCATCGAATCATATAGTCTAAGATATTATTTATCCTATTTCGTTTAAAATTAGATCTGACGCACAGATAATCAGATATGTATAAATTAGGCTCATCAATCTTTTCGTTTTTAAGCATTTTCGTTCTCCTTAGCAAAACGCCGATTGTATAGCTGATTCACTATACAATTGACATTATAGCATATATCCTTACTTGTTGTAATAAGAATCGATCTCTTTTTCTAGAAATTCAAGATACTCGTTCCAAAGTTCCTTAGTCCAAATGTAGCCCTTTGAATCACTGGCGAGTTTCAGCTTCTTCATCTCAGTCTTGTAGTCATAAGGCTTTCTAGTGCCTTTTGGTCTAAGCTCTTTAGCAAGAACCTTATCAAGAAACTCCGTAGTGATACGGTGAATCAGCAGTTTGTCGTTTTTATCTACCTTATCGACAATATCCTTATATGCAGCCATGTCTTCTTCGGGCAACTCAAACCTTACCTTTGGCAAGTTTCTCTTGCTCATTGGTGAAATGTTAGCACCACTGGTCTTGGCTTTTAGAAGAGTTGCAACCGTTTCGATATCGGTTGCGTTGAAGTGGAATAGCACCTCTTCGTCTGATTCATCGTAAAAAAGAATATCCACACCCTGCTTTTTCAAAGCCTTCTTGATGTTTCTACCACGTCCGAGTGACGGGACATAGGCAAGCAATACGGCTCGTCTACT
>ULJR01008013.1_pt1 | contig 10547 bp, 8 predicted proteins | sample 1950951 | NCBI WGS metagenome assembly ULJR01 (sample SAMEA4835480, study PRJEB28245) | human gut metagenome | biome: gut microbiome; material: fecal sample | place: Denmark | collected 2008
AGCGACATTGGACCCTTCCGTTCACGTTCAAGGTCAGGAAAATGCCTACAAGGAGGTGATCAAGACCGCAGTGGGCGGAGCTGCAGGTGTGATTCACGCCGTAGATTGTGCGACGACCGATTGTCAGCCAAACGAAAATGTGGAGGCTCTCCGCGTGTTCATGCTGGCCAAGAAAATCGAGTGCCGTCCAGTCTGGAAGCCAATGCACAAGCAACCGGTTTACGCAGGTGCCACAGCCTACACCAACGACGTGGAAACCGCTCTCTTCAAGATAGGCTTCTGTCTCCCTGCCGGCCCATACGTAACCGACGATGATGTCCGCTACATTGTCGATAGCATCAAAGAGGCGATTCGGTAGGGGATGTAGCGGAAAAGGTCAGAGGCCGGCAAAGTGAACGGACACGTTTCCGTATTGAAGACTTCTTGGCCTTTTTTAAAGTGACATCTTTAGGAGCAATAGTTCGTTAATTTTTCCAGTGCCTAAGCGGCCCTGGCAGTAAATAAAACCAGTTCTTTGAAAAGTTTGTCAATAACTTGTGGGTCCGGTCGCAGACCGGACACGCAAATAAATCTGTTGAGCATATAGGCGTTATGGATAATCGACTTGCAAGAGGATATTGAGAATGGTATTCCCAGTTCCTTACATGCGACCTTGGCGATGTTGACGCTTGCAAAGGATGCGTTCCTGTGGAACTCAAGTTTTCTGAGATCGGTTGACTGGCAGTCATTCAGAGCGGCATAGTGCTTCCCGTCCCTGAAGCAAAACTCCAATTGGAAACGTGTTCTGTAGCAATTAATTACATCCTTGACACTCATCGCGTCATCGGTACTGAAGTATATTTGCCACTTTGTCATATCCTCTTCGTCAGGATACCATACGGCAACCTTGATGAAGCGTTTGAGTGACTTGGAATAGGCTTTAAGTCCGAAGAGGCGGCCCTTGTCCACCTCCGCCTCCTCACATCTGGAGAGGTCAAGATTGGAGAAGTCAACCTTGCCGTCGTACCACTTCGGATGGCCTCTTTTCCCGGTGGGCTTCTGGATTGTGGGATAGAACAACACGGCGTCATTCCGGAGCCTGCTTATCACGTGGAAGCCTTCCCTGAGCAGAGGACTGACGAATGTCTCCTTTGAGAAGAAAGCGTCAGCCACTATCAGGCGCGAGATCTTCTGGAGCCTCTCCTTGAGGATGATCAGGTTCTGGCAGTACCATTCGACGAGGTTGTAGTCCATCCCCTCAAGAGATTTGGCGTCAGGTGTCTGTATGGCGCCCAGCGTCATACAGTCGTGGTTGTCCACATCAATGACGCCGACCCCGAAGATCTCCTGGCCACGCTTCATCTCGCCGGCGACTCCGGACCAGAACTTGCCTATCCAAGGCGTTTTCTTCCCTGACTTGGTAAGAAAACTGGGATCGACTGCGATGGCCAGAAGTTTCCCTGTCAGAGACTTTCTAATGAGGAACTCGTTGAAAGCAAGCCAGTCGAAGGTCACATTCGCGAAGTTATTACGGTAGGTCTGTTCAGAGAACTCTCCGTATCTGCCCATCTGAAGGAAATTGACCTTGCCGGGGATTGCCATAAAGAGTTTAAGCGTGTCCATAAACACTTTCTCAAAAGGTTTGCTTATCTTTGCCGCTGATTTGAGGGCCTCAAGGCACTCGGATTGGTATTGCATAAGTAGGTTTGATGAACTCATAACTTAAGGAGGTTGGATACTCTAAGTTACAAATAATCAGCGACTTGTGCAATACTTTTTGTTGTCCTGTCATCAATATTTCAGACATTTTTTCAGAGTCCTTCCGGACCTTTCATCAGCTTGCCAAGCGACAGTTATTGACAGTATTTCAATGAACTTTCATATAGCGGAACCGGTCACCCGGCTTCCATTATTTAACTTTTTAGTACGGTAAATTTTTGCCGAAGTATTGACTATATAATTCTATTCGTATGAATAGACATCTACTTCTGATATCAAACCCCGGGAATCCCCAGGATGAAAATTATTCTCCTACAACAAAGGATGCACTGGATAGATGGGAAGTTTTTTTCCGGAGTCCTATTGGTGGTTATTGGCAAGATGAAGAAATAACAAGGTTTGGAGAGGAACGGTCAATTGATCCAGATTCGCTGAGAAGGCTTATGATACCTCTAAATACGGTTCAATGTCAGTATTCAATTATCGTTTTCTGTGGCCATGGGTGTTGTACAACTGATGGTAAGGAAGCTATTCAACTTCCGATTCCAGATGCGAAGAATCATCAATTGTTGCCAACGGATGAATTGCTCGCAGTTGGTCTTTCTCATGTCAGACGTACCGTTATTCTTGATGCATGTCGCTCGCTTATCCCTTTTTCATCGTCACAACTCTTTGAGCAAAGGCAATATTCATCGATCTATTCAATTGATGGAGACGAGTGTAGGAAGTACTACGATTATCTAATCATGCAAGCATCGCCTCATGTGGAGATTCTTTATTCTACTTCTGATCATCATAAGGCATATGGTACGCTCAATGGCAGTCTGTATGCAGATACAATGTCCAACCTTGTCAGGCAGAAAGTTTCAATATGGAAAGTGCACGCAATTAATGACCCTAATGGTTTTTTCTGCTATACAATGCGTGACCTTCATAATGATCTGACCTCGGCTTTAGCTGTCAATAATATTCAAAAACCTGACTATGAAGTGAGAGGCCGTGCATCAGCGAGTTTTCCTTTTGCGGCTATGCATTTGCCTACAGATCGTACGATTTATAATGACAACGCTATTGTGGAAGTGATTGAAGATTAATAAAGTCGTGAAAAAGCCAACGAAGAATAGAAGGATGGATGTTCTTAGAGTCCTAAAAGGACTCGGGATGGCTATTCTTTGTCTTTTGTTGGTCTGGGGGCTCAGGGAACAATTACATGATGCTATTGATAAGTGCTTGGTGCCTATCTTTGGCTTCAAAGGGAACGATGCCCTGAGCTTATTCTTCGCGGTCGTTACTACGACACTGGCCGTGATTGGGGTAGAGCGATTTGTGGTGAAGAGTAAAGTGGTCTCGATGAGAGATGCTTTTTTGCTTTTGCTGGCTGTTGGGATATACGGTATCTTTCGGTGCGTGGATGGGTATTACTCGTTTGAAGGATATTGGGGAGGTCGTTTTGCATATTCGGATGGGTTTGCGATAGAAGGGCTGTTTTTATTGATTCTCTTTATTTGTCAGCGCATTCGACTTCTTTCGAACGATTCGTCAGAAGAACAAGCAGAGAGGTTTTCGACGGATTTGCCAATCTCAACGTATGACGAGGATTTGTTCAACTTAAAGGGGATTGTGTCTCGGATTGTCCGCTATATTATGCAGACGGATGTGTCTGGACACTCGTTCAGTATAGGCGTTGTCGGAAGCTGGGGAGAAGGAAAATCATCGTTGATGAATTTGATCCGGAATGAGTTGAAAGGAAAGAATGGGTATCTGTTGATGGATTTCCATCCCAGATCTTCAAAGGATCTTGATCATATCCAGGAAGATTTCTTGGAGTCCTTGCGAAGGGTGTTAGCCCCGAATCATTCTGGAATGCGAAGAACCATTGCACAGTATGCGGCGACAATTAATGTGGCGGATGGTACGCCGGCACTAGTCAAATGGTTGTTGCGCATTATTCGTATTGGGGCTTCAAAAGATGTTGCGGTCACGCGCCAAGAATTACAGAATGCGATTAGTGATACGGGTCAGAATATTGTAGTATTCGTGGACGATATGGACCGATTGACAGCAAAGGAAATACTTGAGGTTTTAAAGGTTGTCGACCGAAATGGCTCATTCGCTGGTATATACTTTCTAACGGCATATGATAAGAACTATGTAAATGAGGCATTGGCAAAGGAATTGGGGGCTACGGGAGCAGGGAACTACTCTGATAAGTATTTTTCGGTCGAGATTCGTCTTCCCGCACATCCGGAATACCGGTTGATTGACTTGTTGCAAGATCTGTTGAATGAGGCTGTCTCCAAAGGAGTGTTGCCGAAACTGACGACACACGATATTGATGTGGTCTTAAAGAAACATAGCAGACCGATTCTTCGTCGATTAAGGACGGTTCGTGATGTCAAACGTTTTGTCAACCAGCTTGTATATGCCTATGCCGGGGTGCAGGAGGATGTGGTGTTTGGTGACTATTTACTTTTGGAGCTAATCAAGTTTTCTCATCCAAATGAGTATGTCTCTCTACATAGATATGAATATGTCCAGTCGGGAGTATTGACTGATGCCAGCAATGAATTATGGTATCTATCTGACTCACTAGTTCCTCGAAAAGAAGGAGGGATAGTCACTCCTCCGGATAATGCGCCCCAATGTTGGGATGTTCTTACACAACTGTTTCCGGAGCCCAAGTCGTATACTACATGGTATAATGATAGAGGGAAGCGTATTTATTCAAAAGCAGCTTTTGAGTTCTACTTCTTTAATTATGAGTATGCACATCTAACACAGGGGCAACTCTTACATCTTTATGAGGTCTCCCTCCAAGATGGGTGTGAAACAATAGATAATTGGTCTCAAGAGGAAAAAAGGGATCTTACTACTTTTTTATTAACACAAGACCTTGCTGTAGTTGGCGAAAAAGAGCGCATACAACGCTATCTTCAATTATTGGCGTTTGCATATGATCGAGTAGGTAATATCAATTATTGGGGACGTCTTTTTGATTTCGTGAGGAAAGAGGATGTGAAAGAAATCATGCAACGATTATCCATCAAAGATAAAACAGGGTATCTATTGTGGTTGAAGGAGTCCTTCATGCCATTCCTGGATATTGAGCCGAGGGTGGCGTCAACCTATTTGCAGCAAACGATCAGTTCTGTTATCGACGATCCATTAAACAAGGGCGTTATGTATATGAGGCTGTCTGATTTTCAAGACATAGCCTCTGATATCGCGATTGAATATCTAGCCAGGATTGACAATCCGGGTTGGGATTCTTTCGCTGCAATCTATATGTCTCAAGTCCCTAAAGATAAAGAGACACTGATACAATCAGCCTCAACAGCTCTTCGGGAATCTATGCGGGATCATTTAGAGCGCTATACTAACAAGCTTACCATTATCACGAACACAGCGGATGGAAGGGGGGTGGCAACTATACATCCTTCGTTTCAGCTGGCGAAAGTCTTTAATGAACCGTATGAATTTGGGAAATTCATTTTTGCAAAGAAAAACGATAATGCGCCCGAGATTGATTTGCTCAGAGGCCTGTGGCCCCTGTTCGCGTCCAATGGTTTTGAGCAAGTTGTGTTTAATGTCGACACCGATATGGATGCAGTGCGCAAAACCATCTTTGCGGAATATTTGGGATACTTGGCTGATATCAAGGGCGTAGGGCGAGAGATTATCGATGTGGATCACAAATGGAATAATGGTCTGAATTACCTCCAGGCTGACAGTCTAATTGATTATCTCAAGCAGTTGGACGCCCGTTTGGAGGAAATCCAATTCAACATAAAGCTTAAGAACTATTACCAAAATCGGATTCAAGGTTTAATAGCCCTCATTGAAGATCAAAGGGAATCTGTACTCCTGCTTCGCAGCAACGATATTGACGCGGGTGACTTTGTGGCTGTCAGCGAAGGAACGCCCAGTCTTGACAGACCGCAACGATATCCGGCTCATGAAGTCTTTACTGTAGAAGCAATCTTGTCCGAAACACATGTTAAGTTGAAAGAAGTGACGGAGCCTTTCCCGATTTCAGACTTGAGAGCCATTCCAATTGATGCTGAAACAAAAGATGTAATATACTTTGATCCAGTGGCACTTCCTCTTTCCGGAAAAAGCTCGGCGGACTATACCCCGTTCATAAAACGTTTTCATAGCTGCAAGGACAAAAAAGGAGTATCATACAATGTCCTAATTCATAAACTAGGACTTCGTTTCGTGCATGAAGTCCAGCATTGGCTTAGGACAACATTCAAGCAAGACTTAAAGGTAAAACATCAAGTATCAACCACCTTTCAGCCATAATATGTTCTGATTTCAATTCCACGTAAACATTGAATAAAAGATGCGAGTTGTGCCGCTACCCCCGGAGGGGGGGGTAGCGGCACAACTCGTCTTTGCGTCGAATTTGCTCAAAGCGCGCAGAAATTGAAAATAAAAACCAAATGATGTTGAACCTATTTTGAAATTCGGCATAAAATTCGTATATTTGCGATGTAAATTTAAAAAAAGATAATAATATGGCAAACTGTCACAACTTATTTCAAGAGTTCAACGGTGAACTCGACATCTTGTCCAGTAAGAAAGACAAGATGATGACATCTCGCGAGAATCTGCGCAGGAAGATTAAGGACTATTTTAAGGAAGAGCATCCCGGATATGCTCCCAAGTTTTACATTCAGGGGTCGTATAAGCTCGGTACTTGTATCCGTACGAAAGACGATCATTGTGATTTGGACGATGGCGTCTATTTCAAGTCCAATCCTGATGACGTCACCGGGGAAACGCTGCAGGACTGGGTGATGGATGCGGTGGATGGCACGACTGATGCGTCGCCTAGCCACAAAAATAAATGCATCCGTGTCAATTACAAAGCGGGTTATAACATCGACTTGCCAGTGATGGTCTTTGATAAGGATGTTGATGCGCATCCGCATCTGGCCGTTCGTGATGGTGATTTCCAGGATGATGATCCAAAGGAGTTCGTTGATTACTACAAGGCCAGAAAAACACCCCAGAAGAATCGGATGGTTCGTTACCTCAAAGCCTGGTGTGATAACGTTCGGGACTCGATGCCTAGCGGATTGTCGATGACGGTAATGACGCTGAATCATTATCAGGCCAACGACCGGGATGATGTGGCGCTCAAGTTCCTGCTTATCGCGATGGAAAATAGCTTGAATGCATGGTTTGGATGCTATATGCCCACCACTCCTTATGACAACCTGTTCAAGGATTATTCGGAAGCCAGAAAAAAGAATATCCTTGACAGGCTTCACAAATTCGTGGAAGATGCAAGAGCGGCTGTCGATGAACCCAACCAACTGAAGGCTAGCAAACTTTGGCGCAAGCATCTTGGCGATAGATTCCCTTTGGGTGAAGATAAGAATGAAAGTGCAGAAGGGAAGGAAAGTGCTCTTCGCTCTGTCATAGGATTATCCAGACCTTATTGGAAATAGCTGTGGCGAGGAGTGTTTTCGAACGACATCTGGCCGCTGCGGTTGAACGCTATCCCAACCTTAGCATTGTCGGAAAGCCGGGACATCAGTATCTGAAAGGCATATTAGATGTCCCGGATGGCTCCGGTGCAATCGTCACATCCTATTCGGTAGAAATCAATGATTCTCCGGGATACCCTAAGCGGTTCCCGGAAGCGTTTGAGGTTGGAGGTGATATCCCGATCGGCGCGGACACGCATAAGGGCAGTGACAATCACCTATGCTTGACAGTGGACGCAGATGAGATTCTTCAATGTAGTCGAGGCATCAATTTGGTCGACTTCATCGAGACTGTCTTAATCCCGCATCTTGCCCATCAGTACTTTCGAAAAATAACAGGTCACTATGTGCAGGAGTATGCCCATTACTCGGCCGGTATTAAGGAGTTCTATGAAGAATTGTTGGGGACTGCCGATTATGATGTATGGCGAACCTTCTTCGATGCTGTTTTTGTCAATAAGATAGGCCGTAATGACCCATGTCCGTGCAGTAACGGAAAGAAGTACAAGCACTGCCATCAGCCTGTCGGAGAAAAATTGAAAACAATTGGGAGAGGGCAAGTTGAAAAAGATTTCAAAGAGTTGAACGTGCTATGAAAAGAAAACTGTTTATTGGCTCATCAGGAGAACACGTGGCAATTTGCCAAAAGATAAAAGAAAGAATTGAAGCCACCTGCTCAGATTGGCTCGAAGTCGATATATGGAAGGGGAGTGGCATTTTCGTCCTAAACAAGGGAACGCTTGAGGCTTTAGCTCAGGCGGCACGAGAGTTTGATTACGGGGTCTTTGTGGCCGCCCCGGATGACTGTTTGTTCAAAAGGAGGAAAGCCATGAAAGTTACCAGAGATAATGTCCTATTTGAGGCGGGACTGTTTATGGGGGCTCTTGGCTTGAGTCGAACATTCATTGTGGCTTCCTCGAAGGTGTCGTTACCCAGTGATTTCAACGGCTCTACGGTGATTATGTACAAAGGAGCTGAGCCTGGTGCGGAAGAACTTGACTTGTTGGTGGATACATTGGTGAAAACAAAAGAGTGTTATCGTATGGACCATATGCATTCCACTCCGTTGGCATATGGCTATTATGAAGGATTTGTTAAACCGATAATGCACACCCTGTCGGAAGAAGGAGATATTGAACTCTCCATCTTTGTACCCCATAGTGTCTCTGAATTGCGTGAGCGTATCCGTCAACATCGAAATGAGACGGGGGCATTGGAAGTAAGAAAAGATGAGAGCCTTGTGCATTGTGTTAAGGATGGCGATGGCGTAAGTTATTGGGATATACCACGTTGTTTAAGGATGCTGGATGGGCTTGTCGGATATAGCAAGCATAAAACGGAGATAGGTCGGGATACGGACTGGAACCAGTGGATGTCTCGTGAACTTGAAAACTTTTGCGACGTTCTTCACGCACTCTTGGAAGAAGAGAAACTTTATGATCAGAAAGTCCATGTTTCTCGATTGTAATTTGTCATTTTGCGCTTGACGTGCAAAATACCGGAATAGAAACGATTCGTTTCCGTTTTTCTTTGTAATTTTGCAAAAGCATTTTTTTTCAGAATACAACCATGATACAAGAGATAAAAGCTCAAAATTTCAAGTCTTTCAAGGACGAGATAACCCTTAGTTTCGAGGCAACTCGTGATGAAATGTTTGAAGACTATCAGGTGGTAGAGGTCGCTCCAGGGATGCGTCTTCTTCGCTTCGCTCTGGTATATGGAGCCAATGCCTCAGGAAAATCCAATCTCTTGGAGATAATCGATTTCCTCCGAATGTTCTGGTTTAATAAGCCGGCAGATCTGGATGAGCCAACAGGCACGATACCATTCCAGTTAGACAGGAATACGCCAGATCAGCCTTCTCGCTTCGAAATCAAGTTTTATGTTGGTTCCACGCGCTATTGGTATGTGTTGGAATTGGATGAACGCCGAGTCTATGCCGAGAAATTATATTATTATAGGTCTGCCCAACCTACGATGCTCTTTTCCCGTGAGTGGCGTGAAGGACAGTCCGTCATCGGCATAAACTCTACGGTAATGAGAGTGAGCAGGGCGGCCCAGGAAGAAATCTCATTGAGGTGCTTGCCTAATATGTCATTCTTTGCGGCCCGTAATCAGGTAAACATTGCTATCCCGGAAATCGATGCGGCAAAGGATTGGATGAGAGAAAGGATATTGCCCACCATTACACCAGACGCACAGATGTTCTTGTATGCTAGCGAGCGTATGGCAAAGGATGCTAAACTCCGTGACTATATGCTGGATTTCGTTCATCGGGCAGACTTCAATATTACGGGCGTGAAGAGTGATATCGTCCGGCGGCAGATGACACCGGAGCTGGTCAACTATTTGATGGCTAATGAAAATATTCCGGCATCAGAAAAAGACCGTCTAATGAAGGATAAATCTTTTGAAACCATTGAGACAACCTTTGAGCATACCGTTCGCAATGAGCGTGGCGAGGAAAAGTATAACCTACCAACGGAATTGCAATCCGTCGGAACAAGGCGGACGATAGGTGTGGAAGCCGCTATTTATAGCGCGCTGGAAAGCGAGGCTTTTCTTCATATCGATGAGGTCGAGGCCTCCCTGCATCCTGAGCTGGTTGAATTCATCTTACAACGTTTCTTGTCTACGAAGAACCGCTCCCAGCTGCTAGTAACCACACATTATGATCCGCTGCTGAATACGGCCGACGACCTTATCCGTCGAGATTCCGTGTGGTTCACTGACAAGAAGGAAACTGGTGCAACTATTGTGTACTCGCTGGTTGAGTTTAAGGGACTAAAGCGTATCGCTTCGCTCCAGAAAGCCTATCGCAACGGTCTTTTCGGGGCCCTTCCTAATATCAGAGGATAGTCTGATGGCCCGTAAAGTAAGTACCAGGCAATCCAATGCTCCGATTCCTGTAGTCATTGGCGCAGGAATTACGGAGCAATGGTATTTCTCACACCTTCATGATATCCTCAATATCCAGATTCGTATTCGACCCCGTTTTTTCGGTACGGAGGATATCCATCAGTTGGATAAGAAGATTGCCCAGGTAATCAACGAGGGGGCGATGGCTATCTGTGTGTTCGATTCCGATACGGCCGAATTCGATGAGGTACAGCGACAACGCATCGCCACTCTTAAGGCTAAGTATGCAGACAAGAAAAACGTAATCCTTTGTGATAGCTTGCCCTCCATCGAGTTTTGGTTTTTGATCCATTACGCCGATACGAATCGACATTTCGCCAACGCCCACATTGTTGAACAAGAGCTCCGTTCATATATTGCGCAGTACGAGAAGAAAGAAACTTTCTTGAAGAACAAGAAATCGTGAGTTTAACATTAAATTGTATAATTAAT
>ULJR01008827.1_pt1 | contig 10511 bp, 7 predicted proteins | sample 1950951 | NCBI WGS metagenome assembly ULJR01 (sample SAMEA4835480, study PRJEB28245) | human gut metagenome | biome: gut microbiome; material: fecal sample | place: Denmark | collected 2008
AAGGAATCAACCGTACAGTACCAAGCAAGCTTTACATTCGTCAGGCAGCTTGGTCTTAACTAAGAACAACACTGTACCTGTTTAAATAACGATAGTATTGCAGGAGAAAGTATTAACTTTAGAGACAATGAAAGACATAAGTTGCATTAAAAGAACCATATAAAATTATTAATGACACCACTAAATTTTTAACCAATGGTAACATTCTTTCGTTTTTCTTCCAAACCGGCCTGTATCCTGGCATGTGCGCTTGCATTATGCGTAGGATGCAATGATGATGACAAGAAAGGAGGCACATCATCGAAAGAGTCTCTGGCGCTTACGTCATTCCATCCTAATTACGGGAAGTATCAAGAGAAGGTCATCCTGCAAGGGAAAGGCTTCGGTGACCCTTCCCAGATGCGGGTATATTTTAATCAGAGAAAAGCACCTGTCATCGGGGTCAGCCGCGATGGCACGGAATTGTACGTGCAGGCTCCGCGGCTCCCCGGTGATACTTGCGTCATCTCCGTGTCGAACGGCAAGGACTCTCTTTCCTACGAAGAAACATTTGCTTACACGGTCTCTACCACTGTGACCACGGTCTGTGGCAACGGCACCGGCATCTATAAAGCCGGAGACCTGAGCGAGGCGCAAGTCTCTCCTTATTATTGCTGCGTAGACAGCAGCGAAAACGTGTTCGTAATAGACCACAGCAGCTCAAACGGAGATGGAGGGAGCGTCAATGGCATTGCCAGGATTGATTTCAAGACGAATGAACTGGTGACGATTTCGACTCAGTACTATGCGAACGTGCCTTGCGTTGACCCTGTCACTCAGAAGGTCATGGCCCCTACCGAGACTACAGTCGGGATGTTCGTCGAGATGGATCCGAAAGAGATGTGGGGTCTGAGGGTCCGGGACTTCGGCGCAAAGATCGACTGGTCGAAGAGTTCTGCAGGCCGTCCTGCGAACGGCTATAAGCACACTTTCGTGGTGAATCCTTACGACGGATTCATTTACACGCGTTTCTATTACGGCCAGGTAGTGAAAATCAATCCTGTGACTTATGAGGCAGAGGTTGTCTGCGACACTCCTAACGGAGATTCTTTCGGCCTTACGTTCCGGCCAACAGACCCTAACGTGCTTTACGTGGCTTGCTGGAGCAATATGACAGGCATGGCCAATTCCATCGCGAAGGTCGACCTCAACAAGGACAAGCCGGAGATGGAGAAACTGACGAGCGGCATCACCGGCCACAGGGATGGCAAGATTGCCGAGGCTCGGTTCAATTGCCCGGCCCAGCTTTTCAGCGATAATGACGGCAACATCTACGTTGCCGACTGCGATAACCACTGCATCAGGAGGATAACTCCGGAGAACCAGGTGGAGACAGTGCTGGGAGTTCCCGGAAAGTCAGGCTGGAAAGACGGCACAAAAGAAGAGGCTCTCTTCAAGTATCCAAGAGGCATCGGAATAAGCAAAGACGGTTCTGTCTACGTGGCTGACTTCGGCAACAGGAGAGTCCGCAAACTATCCATCAACTAAAGATTATTCTAATGAAGAAACAGTTATATTTCCTGATTTCTATCATATTGATGATAGGATCTTTTCAAGCCCATGCCCAGACTTACAGGCTGGCAGGAACGGTTTATGACCAGGATGGCCCACTGCCTGGAGTCGCCGTAATAGTCCAAGGTTCTACAGTGGGAACGATGACTGACGACAAAGGGCATTTTTCCATCAAGGCTCAGAAAGGCGACAAGCTGATTTTCCAGATGATGGGGTTCAAGGACATTGAATATATCGTCGTAAAGGAAAACACGAAAATTAGCATAACGTTCACGGAAACGACTCAGGAACTTGACCAGGTCATCATCACGGCTCTCGGTACCACCCAGAGGAAGATATCTAACCTGGCTGCAGTGACATCCATTGACGCAAAACTGCTTGATCAGCCTACGACATCCATCAGTAACCTCCTCGGGGGCAGAGTCGCTGGCGTCATTTCTTCTTTGACCAGCGGAGAGCCAGGCAAAAACATTGCCGAGTTCTGGATTCGAGGCATAGGGACATTCGGAGCTAATTCTTCTGCCCTTGTGCTGATTGACGGGCTGGAAGGCGACATCAACTCGATAGACCCTTCGGACATCGAGAATTTCTCCGTCCTGAAAGATGCATCTGCCACCGCAGTTTATGGCGTCAGGGGTGCCAACGGAGTCGTGCTTATCACCACGAAACGAGGCAGCACGGACAAAGTACGCATCACTGGCAGGGTTTCAACTACTTTGTCTCACCTTAGGAGGCTTCCTGATTATGTGGGTGCATACGATTATGCAACTCTTGCAAATGAAGCCAGAGAGGTGCGCGGAGAAGAGCCGCTGTATTCCAACGTCGAGATGGACATTATCCGCAATAATCTGGATCCCGATCTCTATCCAGACGTGAACTGGCAGAAGGAAATCGTGAAGAATAATTCATGGAAGAGGGCCTACTATGTGAGTGCGCAAGGAGGAGCCAAGGCTGCGAAATATTTCCTGTCTTTGTCTGTCAATCAGGAAGATGCGGCCTATAAAGTGGACCATTCCAGCCCTTACGCCCAGAATGTCGGTTACGATACATACGGATTCCGCTCCAACATTGACATGAACCTGACTCCGACTACCAAGCTTTATTTCGGTAGCACGGGTCACCTGGCCGTGAACAGGAATCCTGGCGTCGCAAACACAGATTACATCTGGTCCGCCCAGGCAAATATTCATCCTCTCCGACTTCCCACTGTATATTCCAATGGACAGCTGCCGGGCGTAGGACAGGGTGCGCAGACTTCCCCTTACGTTATGATCAACCGTTTGGGAAAACGTTTGGACACAGAGTTCCAGTCTAAGACGACAGTCGCTCTTGAACAAGACCTGGGCATGATCACTAAGGGACTTAGGATTCGCGCGCAGGGTGCTTTCGATTACACTTCATGGTTCAGCGAGAGCCGCCATGTCCAGCCGGAGCTTTACGAGGCGGTGAGCAGGACATCTACCGGAGAACTGGTAACGATCAAGAGGGTTAGCGAGCAAGCTGCTTCTTACAATAAGACAACGAATAATTATAGGAAATATCACTTCGAGTCCACTCTTAATTATGATCGTCTGTTCGGCAAAGACCACAGGGTTTCTGGCCTTGTCTACTACTATATGTCCGATGATAAGTATTCCAGCGAGAGCGTCAGCAACATGAGCGCCATCCCAAAGAGATATCAAGGAATATCCAGCCGGCTGACTTACGGCTACTCTGACACCTATCTGATAGACCTGAACTTCGGATACACCGGATCGGAGAACTTCCAGAAAGGCAGGCGTTTCGGATTCTTCCCTTCCGTGGCTGTCGGCTGGGTGCCTACCCAATATAAGTTCATGAAGGACAATCTGCCTTGGCTGAATTTCTTCAAGGTCAGGGCTTCTTACGGAACGGTCGGGAACGACCGGATTTCATCCAAGAGATTCCCTTACCTTACAATCGTCAATCGAGGTACGACTTCCCCTTGGGGATCGGCCTCTGCGGAAACTCTTTGGGAAACGTACACAGGTGCCGACAACCTCAAATGGGAGGTGGCGACTAAGTTCGACCTCGGATTCGAGGGAACGCTTTTCGTCGATAAGGTGGATTTCGTCCTGGACTTTTTCAATGACGTGCGTGACGGAATATTCCAGGAACGCCAGCAAGTTCCTCTCTATGTCGGGCTCATGTCCAGGCCTTACTCCAACATAGGTAAGATGCGTTCATACGGCGCTGATGGCAATGTTTCATTCAAGCAGAAGATTGGAAGCGACATGAACCTCACCCTCAGGGCCAATTTCACATACTCTAAGAATGATGTCAAGAATTGGGAGGAGTCGAATCCTGCCTATCCTTATCAGGAGCGCTCAGGCTATCCTTACGGAGTCGTAAGGGGTTATTACGCCCTTGGCTTGTTCAAAGATCAGCAAGACATAGATACAAGCCCGGTGCAGACGTTCGGTGAATACAGGCCGGGAGACATCAAGTATCGCGATGTAAATGGAGATGGCCGCATAGATTCCGATGACCGAGTGCCTATCGCTTATGGGCTGTCATCGTCAGGGGCTATCGTTCCTATCCTGATGTACGGCTTCGGCGGTGAGTTTCAGTACAAAAAGCTCAGCATCGGGGTGCTCTTCAAGGGAACCGGAAATTCAGATTTCTTCTATGGCGGAGCGGGCTACATTCCTTTTGCTTCCGGAAGGCTCGGAAACGTGCTTGCGCAAGCCATGGAATACAAGAACAGATGGATTCCTAAAGATTATGCCGAAAAGCATGGGATTCCGCTTGAGCAGGCTGAGAATCCCGACGCGATTTATCCACGCTTGACCTATGGAAGCAGTTCGAACAACACCCAGACTTCCACGTTCTGGAAAGGAAATGGAAGGTACTTGAGACTTCAAGAAATTACCATCAATTACAACTGGTCGGCAAAATTCATGAAAAAGATCGGACTCCAGTCTGCTGACCTGCAGCTGGTGGGAAATAACTTGGCCGTATGGTCGCCTGTGAAGATCTTCGATCCTGAGCAGGCTCAAAACAGCGGCCGGGCTTATCCAATACCTGTCACTTTTACATTCCAGGTTTATCTGCACTTCTAAAAAAATCACGAACATGAAAAGAATATCATACGTTATTTTAGCCTCGATCTTGTCGGCCGGATTTGCTTCCTGCAACTATCTGAGCATAGATGACTATTTCTCCGACGAGATAAAGATTGACGAAGTATTCGCCAACAAGAGGAATGTCCAGGCATACATCTGGGGCATGACAGGGGACCTGCGTGACGAAGGCTCTCTCTATCAGGATGCTGATTTTCCCGGACCTCTTGCGACAGACGAGGCATTTACTATGTACGGCACTCAGTTTGGCTACAATGGAATGAAGCTTGTTCTCGGAGAAATCTCTGCCAGCAACCCTTATTCCTTCTCCAACGTGTGGACGACAAGCTACCAGTGCATCAGAAGGGCGAATACTGTGTTCGCAAGGATAGATGAAGCTAAAGATCTCACCGCACAGGACAGGGCAGAACTTCTTTCTCTGAACAGGTTCATTCGTGCCTATGCTTACTATAAGCTTTGGCTTGCGTATGGACCGGTAATCTTGATAGGGGACGAGGAAATACCTTCTAACCTTGATCTGGGAGATTATGACAGGGCTCGCGCCACGAATGAAGAGACTGTGGAATATATCTGCAGCGAGCTTGAGGAGGCAGCTAAATATCTTCCTGAAACCTATCCTCTGATGGAATTCGGAAGGCCAACCAAGGGAGCCGCTTACGGACTGATCGCAAGAATCAGAACTTATTACGCCAGCCCTCTCTGGAATGGAGGGGAAGCAGCCAGAAGGTGCTTTGGCAATTGGTACAGGAAAACGGACCGAGTTAAATATGTCACCACCGATGAATATGACGAAGAGCGCTGGGCTATTGCCGCAGCCGCTTGCAAGAGAGTGATGAATATGAAAAAGAGCGGAGCTCCGATGTACAGTCTATTCACCGTGCAGGAAGATACGCAGACTCCGCCTTTGCCAGAGGGAGTGACTTCCGATCCGGACTTCTACGAGCCTTATCCTGTGGGAGCCGCAGGAATCGACCATCTGAGGTCGTATTCGGAGCAGTTCACGGGTGAGGCGGTGATAGCCACAAATCCTGAATATGTCTGGGGAAGGAAAAGCCAGACCCTTGTTGACAATACCCGGATGAGTTTCCCTATCAGCTTCGGAGGATGGGGAGGAATGGCCCTTACGCAGAAAATAGTGGATAGCTATTCCATGTACGACGGACGCTCCATAGACAATTCCAGCGAAGCTTATCCGTACTCGGAATCGGGTTTCACCAACGAGCAGAAGTCTTTCTCGGGCTACAGGCTCAATGCCGGTGTCTATAACATGTACGACAACAGGGAGATGCGTTTCTATGCCTGCGTAGGGTTTTCGGAGAGATTTTGGCCGATGTCTTCCACCACCATGTCTGGGAAGTACAACCAGACGGTGACATATTACTATGACTCCCCTAACGGAAAGCAGAATTCTGCGACGGACTACAGCCCTACGGGCTATGTCATTGTGAAATACATTCATCCTAATGATGCCTGGGACGGAGATAACGCCAGGAGAATGGATAAAGGCTATCCTATCATAAGGTATGCTGACATACTGCTCATGTATGCCGAGAGTCTCAATCATCTGACAAAGGCTTATGAGATAAAGCTCGGCGACGAGACTTATTCGGTGTCGCGGGACCTGAATGAGATAAAGTCGGCGTTTAACCTCGTGCGCCACCGTTCCGGGATGCCGGGAATCAGCAATAATGATCTTGCAGACGAGGAAACCTTCCAGAAAATCCTTGAAATCGAAAGAATGAAGGAATTCCTGCACGAAGGGCAGCGTTACTTCGACGTCCGCAGGTGGGGAGTTTACGAGGAAACAGAGAATGAAACAATCATGGGAATGAACGTGGATGGCTCTAAGGAGAATTTCTATCAAAGAACAGTTCCGAATACTTCCAGAATCGGAGCTCGCCTGGTTCATAAGAAACTCTACCTGCTTCCTATTCCACTGAACGAAATCCGCAAGCTCCCTTCTTGCGACCAGAACCCGGATTGGGAAAGCTAACATCAACACGTATTGAATCATGAAACACAAATGCATAATATTAGCGGCTCTGGCAGCATTCTCCATCGTTTCTTGCAACGACAAGGAGGTGTTCGAGAAAGAGCAGTACAAGAACATCTTCGGATTCGTGAGCGAGTCTGACAACACTAAGAAGATGACGGTCAGCCTTCACTATGAGACAACCACGACGTACATGTCATTATCGATGGGAGGCACGAAGGCTCCAAAGAATGACGTCAAAATAAACATCGTCTTGGATTCCACTCTCATAGATGAGTACAATAAGGCGAACTATGACGTAGATGTCGAGAAATATGCAGTTGTCATGCCTGCTGATAAATACGAGATATCCAGCATGACATGCGTAATAAAATCTGGCGAGGTGCTTGGCACTATCCCTGTCACGATTCACCCCGCAGGCCTGTCTCCAGACAAGGATTACATCATTCCTGTGAGAGTCCTTTCCTATGATGGCGCCGAACTTCATCCAGACAAGAGTTCGCTTCTGCTTAAGATAGCAATAAAGAATCAATGGTCTAATTCCAGCGGAATAGGTTATCAGATGGTGGGAAACAGAAAACTCTTGCCGGATGGGTCTCCTATCAATATGCCTGGAACCAAGACGATTCATTGCTGGACTGCGAACAGCGTGAGGATGATGCCCGGGAATGAGACTTTCAGCAAAGACAAGCACACCTTGGAGGCAAAGGCGATGATAGCGTACATCGATGCCGCGGCCGATGCGAAAGGCTATCACAAGGTTACGCTGAAGCCTTACCGGGATATTAAAGTGACGCAGCTGGACGATGACCCTGAATATCCTAACGTGTACGGAATCATAGACGATGGGTACAATACCTATAAGACCTTCCTGCTGCATTACAAGTATCAGATAGGAAATGATGTATATGAGATGCGGGAGGAGACGAGGGTTCTTTATTCGGAGGATAAGGATGTGGACGAGGGTTTCACTATCATAGAAACAAAAAAGTAGGAGGCAGACATGAAAAAAATAATATTGAATATATCGTTGGTATCTTTGTTGGCGCTTTCTGCTTCATGCGACAACTTCCAAAGGACGGATGTTTACCCAACCATCACAGTGGATCACAGTTCCGTTACGTTGTTTGAAGGGGACGAGATTCAGCTGACGGCTAGTCCGTCCAGTCTTACGTTCAAATGGTCTACGAGCGACGAATCCATTGCCACGGTCGACAATTCAGGCCTGGTCAAAGCCATAAAGCAGGGCTCTGCGTCCATTTTATGCGAATCGGGAGACATATCGTTCGAGACTGAGGTCTACGTAAGCAAAAAGGTTGCACTGACCGACGTTGCCATGAAGTGCGACAGCCTGATCGAGCTTGCAATCGGTGCCACTGTCACCATTCCGGTGTACATGGTTCCATCGGATGCCAACGACGTTCCAGCTACGGATTTCGGCTGGTGGTCTGATGACGAGAATATCGCCAGGGTAAGCCAGTCCGGAGTCGTAAAGGGCATAGGCACAGGAACTACGAAAATCCACTACCGCAAGGGCTCGTTCGCCAAGTTTGTGACCTTTGACGTTCAGGTTACCTTCCCGTTCGTGAAGGGGCATCCGTTCGTTATCAGCAAAGATGAGCCTGCCGTCATCTGGTTCAGGGATTTCGACCGCGGAGGAATGAACGTTGCGTTCTACGACACCGGCGGCGGTGGCGGAAACACTTACCGCGCCCAGCATGGTGACCCTACAAGTTCAATGGTGACCATCGAAGATGGCGGCAACATCGGCTATCTTGCCAGTGGAGAATGGTACATCTATTCCATAAGCGTGAAAGATGCGGGAACCTACAAGATTACCATAAACGCTGCATCTGGTAGTGGCGGCTCTCAGGGCATGTATCATTTTGAAATCGACGGAGTCAAGGCTACCGAAACCATGCCGATTCAGGGCAGCGGCAACTGGGGACAATTCATCAATGATGATTCATTCCAGATTACCTTACCGGCTGGCGATCACAAGCTGAAATTCTTCGCCGATACTGGTTCTCATAACCCTAAGCACATGACTTTCACTTATATTTCCGAATAAACGTAGGAATTGCCATTCTCAAAGCCTTGGAAACCCGAAATTCCAAGGCTTTTTTCAATATATTCACTATATTTATAAGATTTTTTTTCAAACACTCTGATATGAAAAAAATATTCTTGATTTTTGATACATCCACTATTGATCAGCAGGAAGATATTGTGATAGCATTGAACGGTTTACTATCTATGTTGTCCTAAGAACACATCCGCACACCAACTTTAGCAGTTTTAAACTATATCTTTACGGCATGAAAAGAAACCTTGACAAACCGGACTATCGTTCGATGAACGAGGCCAAACTCAAACATGAACTCGCAGGACTCGAGCAGCGGATTCTCGGAATCACCGGGGATCCCCTCGACTACCAGCATTACCGCCGGTTCCTTGATTGGAGCCGGAACGAGGTGAAGGTCTTCCGCTGGAAACCGCACTCCTGCAGCGCTGCCGGGACTACTTCGAGGACTATGCAGATGAAGTCCTTGACAAGGTCGGCATTTCAGACGTTGACCGTTATCTTGAGACCCTGAAACACAGAATCGATAATTCCTACCAAAATGACACTCAAAGACCTGATACTCTAATATGATTTCGAAACCCTGCCTCTCCACAGCTCCCAGCAAAAGATCGAGGAGAAATCGGATGACACCCACACCGTCTACAGATACCGACTGGTCCCGGCCTTCGACTTCAAGCAGGGACTGCTGAGACTCGGGCCCTCTGTCGAAGTGCTGGAGCCGGAAGAGCTGCGCGACGAAATGGTTGATGACATCAGGAGGATGGCAGGGAATTATAAGATTTAGCCTCTATGGTAATAATTTCAAAAACAGTGCGTAATAAGTATGCTATTGAAGAGCTTCAACCAACATACTTATTACGTTTCCTTCCACAAATGGATTGAAGACGTTATTCTATAAATCTTTCGCCAAACCCTCTGCATCCTGTATAGCCCTGAACAGGCATTCTTCCTCAAGACTACAAGAATCACTGCTGTCATCTTGGAAAACACCTTTGCTGGTATTGTCTTCATAAACGGATACCACGCATTTTCCCTACTCTCATGAAAGCCATTGTCCGTCAGAAAGCCTTTCAAATCGGCATTGGCATTAACATTCCCAATAAAATCTTCAGGAGCAATTTTAGAAGGATCAATCCATATCCCCGCTCCTCGTTTATACCATGACCAGTGTCTCCACTCTATACAAATACTCAGTGCATGATGTCCCTGTAAAACAATTGATATATAATCATCCTTAGCATCATACTCCCAACCGGCTCCGGACAAATTGGATTCAGCAATTATCCGCATCTCCGTTAATAGACGTCTCTTCAGTTCGCGGACCATCATGTCCTTCATGTTGGAGAGTTCCACAAACGAGTTCCAGTCTTCTGCAGTTTTAAAAAGACTCAAAACATTCTCTATCTCATTCATTTCGTTATAACTGTTTACAATATTCAATATATTGGGCAATCAGATTTCGAAGCGGAGTATTCTCTGCCGGCAGTCCTTTCATGCATTCTCCTAACCACTTAGGAATATCTTCGTGAAAAGTCATCACTTTTAGTTCCATAGGAAGTGTTTCCGGCAAGTCCTCCGGATAGTCATCTGGACACGTAATCGAATTGACACTAATATGTTTGATTTCATCCGGCACCAAATAAACTATTTTGTACTCCTGGTGTTCCTTATAATAAGATTCTTTGCAATCCTCATTGTCCTTGTGAATATTCTCATACCAATACCGGTACAATTGGTTTGGTTGATCTTCTGCCCAATTGGATTTGTTCTCAATTATGAC
>ULJR01009841.1_pt1 | contig 10388 bp, 10 predicted proteins | sample 1950951 | NCBI WGS metagenome assembly ULJR01 (sample SAMEA4835480, study PRJEB28245) | human gut metagenome | biome: gut microbiome; material: fecal sample | place: Denmark | collected 2008
AAGGAAATGAGAAGGGGATTAAGCAAGGAATAAAGCAAGGGATAGAGCAAGGAATTGAACAGGGAATTGAACAAGGAATTGAACAAGGCGAACTTGCTAAAAGTCTTGATGTTGCAAAGAATCTCCTTGCATTAGGTATGTCTGTAAGTCAAATCATGCAAGTTACAGGCTTGACTAAAGAGCAAATAAGCAGTTTGCAGGCTAAATGATAATGATTTGGAGATTTTAGAGCTCAAATTCTATTGGAGTTTGGGCGAGGACATTTGTGAGAAGCAGAAGCAATATAAATGGGGTGCAAAGGTTATTGATAGACTTAGTCTTGATATACGTTCGGAATTTCCTCAGAGTGAAGGTTTTTCCAGGACCAATTTGTATGACATCAAAAGATGGTTCGCATTCTATTCAAGCCAAATTGTAATTGTCCACCAGGCTGGTGGACAATTACAGGAAGTGGATGATGCCAATTTGCTTAGATGCGAAGGAGACATTCCGAGTATAGGTATTCTTCTTTGCAAGGACAAAGATTCGTCTGTGGTAGAATGGTCTCTGCGTGGCATCACTACTCCTTTGGGTGTCTATGGGAAGAATGGCTATTAAAATTTGAAATAAGCTCTACTTTCATTTGAATATATAATATTTCGTAAAAAACTTATTGTTTTTTGGACATATTAATAATATGTATTAATTTTGCAACCAATAAAAAACTATTGAGATGACAAACTTCGATAAACAGAAACTGACAGAGATTGTACTATATATCTTGAATAAAACAAAAGGGTTAGACTACTACCATGTATTCAAGGTTATATATTTTGCTAATATTTCATATTTAGCAAAATATGGCTTTCCTATGGTTTCTGACGAATTCTGTGCATTGCCAGATGGACCGGTACCTTCTGTCCTTTATAATTGTATAAAAGGCGATCCTCAGTGTGATAAAGAATTGCAAGCAATGATAGACAATTGCGTTTCTAAAGGAACTGATGACGCTTATTATATGCTTGAAGCCAAGCGACAGGCAGACGATGAATACCTGTCAAAAGCAGATATTGAAGCTTTGGATAAGTCTATCTTCGAGAATGTAAATCTTCCATACGGTGAGTTACGTGCAAAATCACATGGCGAAGAATGGAAGCGTGCTTATGCCCAACAAGGGCGTAAAGTCATGGATATTATTGGTATGGCAAAAGATGGTATGGCATCCGATGATATGATAGAATATATTAAGGATAATCTGTTGGTGGAGGCTGCATTGTCATGACGAAACTCGGAGAATTATTGGGGACTATGGCTGACAAGTTAGCCCAAGATAGTCTTAACATCGGTGATGTTCACTTCCTCAATCTTGATTCAAATAATGGTATTACACCCAAAGCAGGAGATACTTCCCGCAATAAATTCTTCATCATCCTTGGTTTTGATAATGAAGGAAATGTTATTGGTGGTTTAGTAATAAACTCAAACATCAATTATAATTTGCCAACGTCAGTTACAGACTATCAGCTACCTGTAACAGTTGAACAATTTTCATTTTTGGAGCACAACTCGTTTATCAACTGCTCAAAGATTATTGTGGCCAAGAGAAGTAAATTCAATAAAAATACTTATCGTGGGGCTATCTCCGATACAGAAATGATGGAACTGATTATCAATACCGTAAAAGAGAGTCCAACCATAAGCAAAAAGCAACTAAGAGAGTTTGGTATTATATAAGATACTGGCTTCGCCAGATGCTTTATATGAACATCTGGCGAAGTAAATATTGCTTTTGTTTTGACAAATGAATAGCATAAGCTTCTTGTACTTTTGCCAGTAGAATTTAAATCAATAATATTTTATGATGTCATTCCTTACTCGCATATATCCATTCAAGCAGAGCAGACACTGGATGAGAGATGGATTTTTCTTTGGCCTTGTCATTTGGGCTATATTATATTTTCTGCAGCCTTTCGGATTCTGTCTGTATCAGGGCAATAAATGTCTTGCTGCTGCCTTATTTGGCATGGTCACTTTCGTGTGTTATGTCATTTATATAGCATCGGTATTGAAGTGTTTTCACCGGACTGTCAATCCTTGGCGCATCTGGCATGAAGGAATGACAGTACTCGGGCTGATTATTATGATTGCCTTTTGTAATTTTCTTTTGTCCTCATTTCTCTTTCATTGTACAATCACTATCAGGCTTTTTCTGTTGTTTTTGAACTGGACGATTATTGTAGGTATCTTTCTGACTATGCTGTCTGTCGGAATACAATACAACCGATTTTTAAAGGATAGAATGGAAGATTTGCTGCGCAATACGGCACAAGAACAAAAGGAGGTGATTATTACAATCCACGATACGAGCAGCAGGGGAAATGATCTTGTGATGCCTATCAATGATCTGCTTTATATCGAAGCGCAGAAAAACAATATCTCGGTCTGCTTTGTAAAGGAGGATCATGTCGTTTCTGTTGATGTTCATAATACGCTGACGCGTACTCTGGAAGAGCTGAAGGGATATGATAATATCTTCCAATGTCACCGCTCTTTTGCCGTCAATGTGAACAATATATCTTCGGCTAAAGGTAATTCTAACGGGTATCAGTTGAAACTGGATAAATGTGCTGATATCATCCCAGTTTCGCGGTCATTTGTGCCTCAGTTTAAGACATATCTTACTTAGTTATTCGTCCTTTTAATTAGTTGCTCGTCATCATAAGTTGTTGTCTGTCATAGGTTTTAGCTGTATATCCTGAGAATTTGGTTAGTTCCGTTTTGTGCTGTATCTTTGCAGCATGAAACAACGAATGATACATATCGCATTACTGCTATTTATGGTAGTTGATCTGACTGCTCAGACTCTGATTTCAGGAATGGTCATGAGTGGTCTGGAACCTCTTGTTGGTGCCAACGTTTTTATCGCTGGTACTATTGATGGATGCCTGACGGATTCTCTTGGAAGATTCTCTTTTTACACTTCCAAGACAGGAGAAATAACCCTGAAGGCAACCATGATAGGCTTTGAGGAATACACACAGAATTCTGATGTCAGCAAACTGAAGCATCTCACCATTTCAATGAAAGAAAAGGCTGCAACAATCCAAGAAGTTGTAGTATCTGCCAGCACTTACAGTTTTGGAAAAAGTGATCATTTCAAGACGATGGATGCGCTGGACGTGGTGATGGCAGGTAATTCATGTGGAGACATTGTGGCAGCTTTGCAGTCATTGCCAGGAACGCAAAAGGTGGGAGAGGATGGCAAACTCTATGTAAGAGGTGGTGAAAGCGAAGAATGTCAGACTTTTATCAATGGAATGCACGTACTTGTTCCCTATAGTACCAATGCCGAAAATACAGCAGTGCGGGGCCGTTTTTCTCCTTTTCTGTTCAAGGGAATTTGCTTTTCTCTTGGAGGTTATGGCGGAGAATATGGGCAGGCTCTTTCATCTGTTCTTCCGATGGAGACTACTGATGTGGCTACGAGCGACAAATATGGAGCCAGTGCATCACTGGTGGACTGGAATATCGGTGGAACTAAGGTGTTTGATACCAGCAGTCTGTCATTTAATGCGGCAATGACAAGCATGGGTATCTACAACCAGTTGTTTTCTGAAAGATTCGATTTCTACAAGCCATACCGGAAATTATCTGGCGAGGCCCAATATAAGAGGGAGTTCAAGAATGCTGGAATTTTGAAGACATACGTTGGCTATGATTTTACTTCTGTAGGGCAACGTATTGATGATAGAAACCTAATGCTGAAGGAGAACAATGTTTATACAAATGCTACCTATAAGGCTGCGATAGGGGCTGGTTATACCTTCTTTTGTGGTATGGCAAATTCATCGGTTTTCAATGATATAAAAGATGCCAAGGCTGCTGGTGACAGTTTTTATAATTTCAGGAATGAGATACATCTGAAGACAGAAATGCGCAAGGTTTGTTCTGATGTACTGAAATTGTCGGTTGGTGTGGAGGATTATCAGCGAAACAGTTTGCTGGAGTATGATTCCTATTGCTACATCCTGGATTATAACCTTCTGGCTGCCCATGCTGATGCCCAGTGGAGGATGCTGCCCGGTGTGTTTCTGAATCTTTCAGCAAGGACTGAATATATGTCGCATGCGCAGTGGCTGTTCATGCCAAGAGCTACACTCTCTTATGTTCCCAACAAGATTTTCCAGATTTCGCTTGTTGCGGGACGGTATAGTCAGACTGCAAGTGATGATAATCTCGCCACCAGCAACTATTCTCTTGGGCAGTGTACTGCTGATCATGCTATCATCTCCACGCAATATAAATCGGTGGGTACACTTGTAAGGATAGAACCCTATTGGAAGAAATATCATCGGTTGCCTTTATGGGATAAGGGTGTTTATCTTCCGAAAGGATATGGGACGAGTAAGGGGTTTGATCTCTTTGTGGATGACCATTCTCTTTGCAGGCGTCTTTCCACCTCCTTGTCTTATTCATACAATGACTCCAGACGTTTCTATCTGGATTATACGGAAGAACGAACACCTGCTTTTGCTTCCAGACATAATCTGAGACTGACTGCGAAATATTCGTTCGGAAAAGCTATTCTGAGTTTGGCTGAATCTTATGCCAGCGGTCGTCTCTTTCTGCAAGGTAAGACTCCGCCATATCACAGTGTAGATGTAAATCTGACTTATTTGCTGAGTCCCAAGGTGATTATTTATTCTTCGCTGAATAACATCCTTGGTCGCACGAATGTTTTCGGATATGATGCCAAGGGTCGCCCGATTGTCTCATCCCGCGATAGATTCTTTTATATAGGTATATTTGTTTCACTTAAAAATAACAAAGCTTATGACATTTCAAATTTTTAAAAAGTTCATGTTGATGGGGATCTTCTTTTTGATCTCTACTGTAAGCATTCATGCTCAAGAGCCCAATATGCAGACACTTATCGGACAGTCTCTTTCCAAACTCCAACAACCCACTCCAGAGAACTTCCTGAATTGTGTTGCTGAGATGAAACGTATTGATGATATGTTTCCGGATAGTATTCAACCTAAATTTCAGATGGTGTTGCAAAGCCTCAATTTTTCCGTTATGAATCCGCATGCTCCGGAAACGGAAAAACTGATGGCTGGAGCAGAAGAAACCATTGCTAAAATGGAAAAAATGAGGAATGCAAACCAGTCTGATATCTGTACTCTTCGAGGTTTTTTATTCATGGTACGTATCGTACAGAATCCTGTACAAAACGGCCAGCGCTATTATCTTGATGTCATGCAGAACTATGAGAAAGCGCTTAAACTCAATCCAGAAAACCAACTTGCCAAACAATTACAGCAAAAGTTTTTTGAGGGTATGAAGAAGCAAACTGGTTTATAAAAAAGTGATATGCTTCCGGGTATTTACTCCGGAAGCGTGATTTCTCCTGCCAGTGACTGTTTCAGTTTTTCGCGCACCATGCGGTTGTCTGGATATCTGCCCTGCAGGTACATCAGTTTGGTGACGGCTGCCTCTACGGTACTATCGTAGCCGCTCACCACATGAGCTACCTTGAGCTGGAATCCAGCACCGTATCTCTCCATATCCACACATCCCGTGATGCACTGGCTGATGTTGATGATGTTCACACCGCGATGGGCTGCCTGATCGAGCAGTCGTATGATCCAAGGGGCATGAGGGGCATTGCCTGAACCATAAGTTCTCATCACAATACCTCGCAGAGATGGGGATTCCAGGACGTGGCGGACAATGGTATCCTGAATGCCTGGGAAGAGACTGAAGACGATGACGTTCGGATCCAGTTTCATGTGAGGTACCATTGGCTTGCGATAGTCTGGTTTCAGAATGTGGTGCGGATGGAAAGAGAAGTTGATACCTACATCACAGAGATGAGGATGGTTGAAGGAATCGAATGCATGGAATCCTTCTGCATTGATCTTCGTAGTACGGTTGCCGCGCAGCAACTTACCATTGAAGAAGATGCAGACCTCTGGTACTAACGGATGGCCTTCCTGATCTTTCATGGAGGCTATCTCGATGGCAGTCATCATGTTCTCCTTGCCGTCGGTACGCAATTCGCCGATAGGCAACTGGCTACCGGTGAGAATGACAGGCTTGGTCAGGTTTTCGAGCATGAACGATAGGGCAGAGGCGGTGTAGGCCATTGTGTCCGTGCCATGCAGAATGACGAAACCATCATAGTCGTTATAATTGTTGGCTATCATGCCCACCAGTTCAGCCCATCCCATTGGATCCATATCGCTGGAGTCTATCGGTGGGTCGAATTTTCTCACATCAATATCTGCCTGAATCAGTTGGAATTCGGGCATTGATGAAACCAAATGGTTGAAATCGAGAGGTTCGAGAACGCCTGTATTTACGTCTTTACCCATACCGATTGTACCGCCTGTATAAATAATGAGAATCTTTGGTGTACCTGTCATTTTTGAAATATTTAGCAATTTGTCAATTAATCGCCTGCAAAAATACGGAAAAACTTTGTAATGGCAAAGAAATATATGATAAAAAATGACAAAGAAGTGTCTTTTTGTTAGTTGTAGGGGAAGGCGCATCCTCAATATTTTCCTGCTAACCCCTTTTATTTTCTTTTTTTTCCATATCTCATATTTCTTGTCTTTCATCTTCCTCTTTTTCCCACATTCCCAAATGTTTTTCCTCTTCCCTCAATCTCATCCCTCATTTCTCATTTGTAATATTATAAGGTATAAAGAGAGGGCATAATAGATTGAAAATGAAAAGTTATGAAAATTTAATGCAAAATATTCGCTTGTTACAAAAAGAAGTATTACTTTTGCATTTGATTTAATAAAAATACTAAGTTGTTATGGTAAAAATCACATTCCCAGACGGATCTGTTCGTGAGTATGAGCAGGGCGTAACTGGTTTACAAATCGCCGAGAGTATCTCACCGGCTCTCGCTCGCAACGTTGTATCTTGCGGTGTAAATGGTGAGACAGTAGAGTTGAACCGTCCTATCAATGAGGATGCGAATGTAGAACTCTATAAGTTTGAGGATGAGCAGGGTAAGCACACATTCTGGCATACTTCTGCACACTTGCTCGCTGAAGCTCTTCAGGAGCTTTATCCTGGTATTCAGTTTGGTTTCGGTCCAGCCGTAGAGAGCGGTTTCTTCTACGATGTGATGCCAGCTGAGGGTCAGGTGATTTCTGAGAATGACTTCGCCAAGATCGAGGCTAAGATGTTGGAACTTGCCAAGAAGAACGAGCCTGTGGTTCGCAAGGAGGTTTCTAAGGCTGATGCACTCGCTGAGTTTAAGGCTGACGGTCAGGAATACAAATGCGAGCACATCGAACAGGACTTGGAGGATGGCACTATCACCACATATACCCAAGGTAACTTCACCGACCTCTGCCGTGGTCCTCACTTGATGAACACTGGTCTGATCAAGGCTGTGAAGATTACAAGTGTGGCTGGCGCTTTCTGGCGTGGAGATGCTAAGCGTGAGCAGATGACCCGTATCTATGGTATCAGCTTCCCTAAGAAAAAGATGCTTGATGAATATCTCGTTGTTCTCGAAGAGGCTAAGAAGCGTGATCACCGTAAGATTGGTAAGGAGATGGAACTCTTCATGTTCTCTGAGCGTGTAGGTAAGGGTCTTCCTATCTGGTTGCCAAAGGGTACTCAGCTCCGTCTGCGTCTGCAGGAGTTGCTCCGTTCTCTCCTGAAGCCTTATAACTATCAGGAGGTTATCTGTCCTGGTATCGGCGGCAAGAGCCTCTATGTTACATCTGGTCACTATGCTCACTATGGCAAGGATGCATTCCAGCCTATTCAGACTCCTGAGGAGGATGAGGAGTATATGCTCAAGCCAATGAACTGTCCTCACCACTGCGAGATCTACGCTCGTAAACCTCGTTCTTACAAGGATCTTCCTTTGCGTATCGCAGAGTTTGGTACAGTGTTCCGCTATGAGAAGAGCGGTGAGCTCCACGGTTTGACTCGTGTTCGTACATTTACTCAGGATGATGCTCACATCTTCGTCCGTTCAGATCAGGTGAAGTCTGAGTTCGAGAATGTAATCGACGTAATCCTGAAGGTGTTCAAGATTTTCGGTTTCGAGAACTACGAGGCACAGATTTCTCTCCGCGACCCTAAGGATACAGAGAAGTATATCGGTTCTGATGAGATTTGGGAAGAGAGTGAGAACGCTATCCGCGAGGCTTGCAAGGAGAAGGGTCTTGAGACTCGTGAGGAGGTTGGCGAGGCTGCCTTCTATGGTCCTAAGCTCGACTTCATGGTGAAGGATGCCATCGGCCGTCGCTGGCAGTTGGGTACCATCCAGGTGGATTACAACCTGCCAGAGCGTTTCAAGCTGGAATATACAGCCGAGGATAACTCAAAGAAGACTCCTGTGATGATTCACCGTGCACCATTCGGTTCATTGGAGCGTTTCACAGCCGTTCTCATCGAGCACACCGCCGGTCACTTCCCATTGTGGTTGACTCCAGACCAGGTTGCTATTCTCCCTATCTCAGAGAAGTTCAACGATTATGCTCAGAAGGTACGTCAGTATCTTGACAAGCAGGGTGTTCGTGCTTTGGTTGATGATCGTAACGAGAAGATTGGTCGCAAGATTCGTGACAACGAGTTGAAGCGTGTTCCTTACATGGTTATTGTAGGTGAAAAGGAAAGTGCCGAGGGCCTCGTTTCTATGCGTAAGCAGGGTGGTGGCGAGCAGGCTACCATGAGCATGGAAGAGTTTGCTCAGCGCATCAATGCTGAGGTAGCAGAGCAGCTGAAGGCAGCTGAGGAGTAATTTCTCACGCTGATATATTATTTAAGTCACGCAGATTTCGCAGATGACGCAGATTTTTCTTTGGGTATTCTTTGTTGGAGTACCTGGAAAACGGCGTAGTTTGGGGAATCTGCGTGAGTCTTTTAAAAGGGGGATACTTAATACTTGTTGTTATGACAGAAAACGAAATATCTTATAAGGTTATCGGAGCAATATATAAGGTATATAATGAGCTTGGTCCTGGCTTGTTAGAGTCTGTTTATGAAGCAGCCCTTTGCTATCAACTTAGAAAAGATGGTTTGAAGGTTGAGAATCAGGTGAAACTTTCTGTAATATATGATGGGCACGTCTTGCCTGTAGATTTGCGATTGGATGCTTTGGTAGAGGATAGAGTGATTGTAGAATTGAAATCTGTTACAGAAATGAAGGCGGTTTATGGCAAACAGCTTCTTACTTATCTGAAAATATCCCATCTTAAACTTGGATTGCTGGTTAATTTTGATACGTCTGATATTCGTTCATCTATTCACCGAGTCGTTAATCACCTTTAGCTCACGTAGATATATATTTCTTGGTCACGCTTGATTATTTTTTTTAGTCACGCAGATTTCGCAGATGACGCAGATTTTCCTTGCTATGACATACTATGGGATATCGCAAGAAAGAAAAATCTGCGTCATCTGCGAAATCTGCGTGACTAAAAACAATTAATGAGCCTTTAACAAACAAATTTTGTGTAAGATTTTTACTCGCGTAACAAAATATAAGCCTAAAAATGAAAATAAACGGCTGAAAATTTGGTGGTTTGCGAGAAAAATCGTAACTTTGCAGCCGTTTAATCAAAAAACAACGTAGAATAGTTAATGAAAAATGACAAAATAAAAAATCAGTACCGCGTAAACGAACAAATACGCGTACGTGAAGTGAGAGTGGTAAGTGATGGCGGAGCAGAAGTGATGCCAACACGTAAGGCTTTGGACTTGGCTCGCCAGAAAGGTGTTGATCTTGTGGAGATTTCTCCTAATGCACAACCTCCTGTTTGTCGAATAGTTGACTATTCTAAATTCCTTTATCAGCAGAAGAAGCATGCAAAGGAAATGAAGCAGAAGCAGGTAAAGGTAGAGACCAAGGAAATCAGATTCGGACCTCAGACTGATGAGCATGATTATCAGTTTAAGCTCAAGCACGCTATGGAGTTCCTGAATGAAGGTAACAAGGTACGTGCATACGTATTCTTCCGCGGTCGCAGTATCCTCTTCAAGGAGCAGGGTGAAGTTCTTCTTCTCCGTTTTGCTAACGACCTCGAGGAGTATGGTAAGGTGGAGCAGATGCCTAAATTGGAAGGCAAGAAGATGTTCCTCTATATGAGCCCTAAGAAAGCTGGTGTGGCCAAGAAGAGTCAGCAGAAGCTCGATCGTGAAAAGCGTGAGGCTGAAGCTAAGGCTGCTGAACAGGCTGAAAGAGCTGCCAATGCAGAAAAAAACAGTTTGCTGGCTAACGCTAAGGGTGGTGATGCCTTGAAGCAGCTTGCAGCAGACAGCGAGGATTAATCAAGAAAAAAAGAGATGCGTAACGCCGTGGTATATGCGTTGCCATCCGTTAAATAAATAACAATTTAAATTAAAAGTAAAAATGCCAAAAGTAAAGA
>ULJR01008555.1_pt1 | contig 10306 bp, 11 predicted proteins | sample 1950951 | NCBI WGS metagenome assembly ULJR01 (sample SAMEA4835480, study PRJEB28245) | human gut metagenome | biome: gut microbiome; material: fecal sample | place: Denmark | collected 2008
GTGCGGGGTTGGCGGTGTTTGATGGAGCGGACGCAATCGGAGCGGCGGGAGGGGCGATCACTCCGTCTTGACGGCAGAAAAAATCCACTGCGTTGAAGCAGTGGATCTATTACTGTTGAATTGATATTGTGCCGCCGGGCAATTTTACGTTTGCTTACTTGGACTCTTCAGCGTCGTGTACTGTTCTGTTCTCGGCGATGCTGCTCTTTAAGATACGGATCTTTGTTCTGTCTGAGCCTGTTTCGATAAGAACTGTATCATCTGTAACTCTTAATACTCTGCCGATAATACCGCCGGTTGTTACTACCTCGTCTGCTACCTCAAGGTTGTTGAGCATCTCCTGCATCTTCTTGCCGCGCTTCTTCTCGGGTCTGATGATGAGGAAGTAGAATATAACTACCATCAGTGCAAGGGGGATAAGCATTGTGAGAATGCTGAGGATATCGTTTCCGCCCTGTCCTGTGGTTGTTGCCGGCTGTCCGCTTGTTAATAATGTCAGTAAATCTGTCATTTTGTGTTCCCTTTCTTTTTCGTGCGAAATTCGCTATTTATCTTATTATAACTTATTAAACCCACAATTGCAAGCACTTTTGTGTATTTATTCAAATCTTATGTCGGTAAATCCGAGCTTTTCGAGCGCCGTTTTACAATTTTTGATATCATCGGCGGAGAGAGTTGAGCTGCCGGTAATGCCGACCGAGATACCGGTATCGCCTGTAGTCTTCTTTATAAGCGTGAATATCTGCGTTACTGCCTTTGTAATATCCTTTTCGACTGTTATAGTCTTGTCGGCTGATGTCTGAAGCTTTGTGCCGAGAAGCGATGTATCCATTGTTACGAGCACTCTTGCGTCTGCCATCTTGTCTTTTGACGACCATATTTCGGCTGTGCCGTCATAAGCTGTTGCCGACATTGTAAGCAGTGCGTCTGCCTTTATCTCAACGGTCGCGGTTGCCTTTGACGCTGTAGCTTTCTTTGCACACGCCTCGGCAAGTGCCGCAAGCTTTTCGCTTCTGCTTGCGTTCTGTAATTCCTTTGACAGGAGCGAATAGTCATATGACTGGAAGTTCGGGAAGATAGTATTTTCAAGCTCGATATCGACAAATCCTGCCTTTGCAAGCTCGCCGCAGATATCGGCATAATAATTTACCGCGTCAGCCGAGTAGGGCGTTGTCCACGGCTTGCCGCCGTTGTCTGCCGCCGCATCAAGCCAGCTCCAGTTGCCGTCTGTGATTATATATCCCGCACTGTCGAAAAGATACGGAGTTTTGCGGTCATAGAGCGTTGTTATAGCCGCCGCGGGGGTCATGCCCGCCGCCTTGCAAGCCTTTACTATCTGTGCCGCCGTCAGCTCGCCCTTGTTCACGTCAGTGTTGTCCTTGACCGCTTTAAGAGATGATTTATATAACAGCTCGCCTGTCGTGTTTTTGAGCGTAAATACGACTGTGTTACAGCCGCTGTCCTTGACGGTCGCAAGATACTTATTGAGCGCGTCCTCGCTCTGTATTGCCGTATCTGGAGCAAGCACGGCATATGTCGATGTTACCTCGGTGGGTTTGCTCTCATCTGAAGATGTCGTATTGTCGGACTTTGATGTTTCCGTGCCGGAATTTACGGAAGTATCGTCGGTGCTTGATGTATCGGGTACGGATTCGGGCGGTGTCCACGCAGGCTCACTCGCTGAGGAGGTGTTGCCGTTTCCGCTGAAGAATTTTATCAGCGGCGATGCTACCGAATATCCCACAAATACAAGCGCACCCAATATCACGACAAAAAGCACACCCTCGAAGATCTTTCTTCCGGTGCTTTTACGCCTTTTGTATAGATTGCGCCTTGAACGTTTTACCTTAAATCCTTTTTTTCTGCTCATATCAGTATCTCCGTTTAAGAAATTATCAGATAGCTCCCGTGTTATAACCGGTAAGCGCATAGAATGCAAGTGACATTATACCGACAAATACCATCATTATCGGCATTCCTCTGAAAGCCTCGGGAATAAGCGGCGAGTTGAGCCTTTCATTTGCAATATGCAAAAAGAACACAGCAATGAAAAATCCTGCCGCAATTCCGACACCAAATCCCATATATGAAAGAAAATCACCGTGATATGTCGTATTAAGAAACAGTGCTCCGAGCACTGCCGCATTGAATACAGACAGGTGAACGTATTTCTTGATATTTCTGAATATCTTTGGCAGAAATCTCCACAGTAGGAGCAGACTGCCCGTATATACTATGCTCACGATAAATGTGTATATAAGCGGCATGACAACATAAAAATACTGCCAGTCGGCAAGCCACCCGTCTATAAAGAACGTGATACAGCTTGAAACCACAATAACATAGGTTATGCCGAGCCCCAGTCCGAATATGCTCTCTTTCTTCCTTGAGGCATAAAACGCAACGCTTGTGCCGAGCGCGCGTGAGAATATCGCGTTTTCTACGAACATGGCAAGCATGGCGGTATTTATAAACAATACTAATTTATCCATTGCTCTGCTCCTTTGTGCTGCCGTTATCGGTCAGAGCCGCAGGCTTTGCTGTGTTGTCGGTGCTTGAACGGAATGTCCGCTCCGCCGCCTTGTTCTGCTCTTGACTGTTCTGCCTTATCCTGCGGTTGCGCAGATAGTTGTAAAGTGCTCTGAATGTGCCCGCCATTATACCGACAAGGATAAATCCGCCGAACGGAGATTCAAGAGCAGCTATCTTAAAATCAAACAGCTGTATGCCGGCAAATGTTCCAAAGCAGATAAGCTCCCTGAAACCGCCTGTCAATACACATACCACATCAAACCCGATTATAAAGAATATAACATCTATCATCATTTTCAGCTTGCTCTCAAGATAAAAACGGCTTTCTGTCTTTGAGAATATAAGCGCATTTATAATGATAAGCGGCATATATATGCCGATAAGTTCGACCGTGAGCGGGAATATCTGCTCTAAAAGAAGCACGGTAGGGATATAATAGACCGAGCCTACCAGCGCATATATAATTACTCTGAGAGTGTATACTATCTTTTTGGGGACGAATGAGCAAGTGACGATCGTCAGAAACGATATTATTGCGAATGCAAGCGCTATAACAACGCCTTTCTTGAATGTCGTTGCGGCAATTATGACGGGCGCGTTTACAATACCGGTCATCAGCACAACGTTCTGCTTTGCAAGTCCGTCTATAAGATCGCGCGTGAACCTGAAATCACTTTTTCGCGTCTTTTCCGGCTTCAACTGTTTTGCCTGAGCCATTTTGCGCCTCCTTCTCCGTTTCGCTTACCGCGTTATCGGCGGTGTTCTGCGTTGTATTGTTTTCCTTTGCGGCGTTTTTCTTCTTTGCCACATCCGATATTTTATCCGAGATATTCTCGAATACCGACTTTTTGTGACGCTTTACTTTTGTCACCTTATTATCGATAGGAGGCATATTATAATTAACAGGTTCTATCATTATTTCCTGCGTATCCGAAAGCGAGGGCATCCTGCCTTGCTTTACATCCTTTGTCATACGCTCGAAAGAGCCCAGGTTGTGCTTTAAATATCTTGCTATCTGTTTAGTTTCGGTCGCTATCACGAATGCAAGCTTGTCAAGGTACAGCGAAAGCGCATTTACTATCAGAAGCGAGAACACGAATATACCTTCGATATTTGCGGCGCTGCGGAATATTACCGTAATAATTCCGAGGGCGATACCGTACAGCATTCTGCCGCCGTTTGTAAGCGGAAGCGTCTGCGGATCGCTTGCAAGGAAGATAAATCCGAACAGTACAAATCCGCTTATGAACTGGAACACGACCGCATCGGTAGCAGGTTGTACACTGCTTGTAAGATACGACAGCACACCCATCACGGCAATGCCGCCTACTGTTGCCGACAATGAAACGCTCCTGCGGCAGATAAGGCAGATACCGCTCACTATAAGCACCAATATATGAGTTGTGCCCATAGGACCCGCAAAACGACCCATAAGTATCTCAAGAGGCGTAAGCGAAGGCATAGCGCCGTTCTTGATAAAGCTGCTCTCAATACCGCTTACAAGAGTTCCGGCTTCACCGAATATCTCGGGATGTGTACCGAGCTGAGGGTACATCAGGACCTGCGTGGGATAACATATTATCAAAAAAGCGATAGCGACTGCGGCGGGATTGAATATGTAGTTATCCTTGCCGCCGAATATATGCTTTACCGTTATCGCAAGCACCGCACCGATCACCACTATATAATACTCAACGCTTGCGGGGAGCATAAGCGCCAGTGCCATACCATAGGCGATAGTGGACAGATCCTTTACGCCGTATTCCTTTTTTGACAGGAAGCAGCCTATCATATCAGTCAGTATACAGCTCAGCACCGAGCATACGCATACGGCAACTACGCGCCAACCGTAAAAGCAGGTCGCTATTACCGTTATCGCAAGCATAAACAGTATCTGATCCCCGTATATACTGCGCGGCTTACGGAGCTTTTTTCGCGCCGCCTCCCTTGACATAAGCAAAGGCGCTTCATCTATCTTTTTAAGCAAAGCTTCATTTGTAGGTGTGTTCATTACTTTTTTTATCCTTTCAGACCGTAAAACTGTCTGTAATTATGTTTATCGGAGGTGTCTTATGCAAATTGACGACCTTGCGGGAAATACCGTAAAAATTACGCTTGAACCGTCGGATATGAGCGGCTATCACATAAAAAGCGAGGATATATCCGGGCATTCGCATTCTGCGGAGCTTGCGCTGTCAAGACTTATATCTTGCCTGAGCGAAGACCACGGCTTAAAGCTGTGCGGAGAACGTTTGCTGGTCGAAGCGTTCCCGAAAAGCAACGGCGGGTGTATCCTGTATATTTCTTGCCTTAAGGGGACGCAGAAAAATACCGACAGATCATCGCGCAACAACGAAATAGTATGTACAGGATCGGTAAACGAGCTTGCCGCTTTGTGCAAAGCATTGAAAAGATCATCGCATAAAGCGCTTCTTTACTACTGCACTACAGACAACAGCTATCGACTCCTCGTATACCCGACATCGGATATAACGGCTGTGCTCCGCATATCTGCGGAATATTCCGTGCTGACATATACAGACGAGCTGATCGTGTGCGACACTGAAGAGTATTATTCATTGCTTACCGATAAAGCGCTCGATATCCTGCCGTCCTGCTTTTAACGTATTGCGTCTGCGGCATTCTTCATATCATCTGCCTTGAAAAGATAAGTTCCCGCTACCAGCACATTTGCACCGGCGCTTTTTACCGTTACGGCTATAGCGGCGTTTATACCGCCGTCTACCTGAATGTTCATTTTTCCGAAGCCGTTCTCTTCGCAGTATCTGCGAAGCTTCGCGATTTTATCGGCACATTCGGGAATAAAGCCCTGTCCGCCGTAACCCGGTTCGACAGTCATTACAAGCACCATATCACAAAGCGGAAGATAAGGTATAACCTCTTTCCAGTTTGTGGCGGGCTTTATAGCAAGTCCCGACTGCATACCCGCTTCTCTTATCTCCGTAAGATTAGCTTCTGTATCACCTTTGCTTTCAAGGTGTATGGTCACCATATTGCTCCCTGCTTTTGCAAACAACGGTATCAGCTTTGTCGGGTCTGCTACCATCAGATGTGTGTCAAAATATATATCGCTTACTTTGCGCATAGCGGTCACAACATTATTTCCGTAAGTTATATTATCTACAAATACTCCGTCCATAACGTCAATATGAAGCCAGTCTACTCCTGCATTTTCTGTACGGCGTATTTCTTTTTCTATATTTGCAAGATCACTCGCCAGAAGTGATGCTGAAATAATAGTATCCATACTGTCTCCTGTTCTGTATCTGAACCCATTTATACAGTATAATGATATATCATTACCGCTTTTTCGTCAAGTAAATGCAAAAAATTAACGAAAAATTCCGCAGAATAAACAAAAAAGAGGCTTGCGCCTCTTTTTTTTGTGTTGATTTTTCTGTGAAACCCATTTCTTGTCGGGTCAATAGCTGTACATTATCCCACTTTTACATAGAACGGTACTTTTTCCTTGGTTGCCTGCTTTGCGGCGGGCTGGTTGAAGTTCATAACCATAAACGGTGCTTTTTCATCATTTATGTCCTTGAGCACCTTGTCTGTGAAATCGCTTGCGAAATCGTTGAACTTATCGTCCTCACCCTCATAATCAACAATTATAAGACGGTTGAGCTGATTTACCTTGCGCATATTCATTATGTATGCCTTTTTAACATCCTTGCGCTCATCAAAGTACTTTATTATAGGCTTTGTTACGGTTTCGGGTACGCCTGTTACTTCGTTGATGACAGTAAGCTCGCCGTTGTTAAATCTCTTCTGATTGATATAACGGGATATAACCACCGACTGCTGAGGTCCGCAGATTATATTCTCTGTGAAGGGATTGATAACAAAACCCTTCATAGCACAGTTGGGAGAAGCAAGCATAGCCGCGAGATCCTTGTATGTAACGGCGATCAGAAAGATCTTGTCGGTATCCTGTATGTTCTTGCGCATGGTTTCAATGTCGGTGAATACCATAAAATATCTTTCCTTCTGAGGGTTTGTAAGGCTGGAGAACTGCACCTTTATCTGATTTTCCGTTTCGCCGTTCATATCGGTTATAGTGACCGGTGCAATAAGCTTTGCTTCCATCAGTGCGTCGATATACTTTGCCTGCTCCTCAGGCTCGGGATTTACTTTTTCATCCGATGCCTTTTTCAATCTTTTTACTATCTCAAGTAACTGATGGTTTGTGATCTTTTTGGTTTTTGCCTGAATTGCGTTTAACTGTTCCTGTGTCATTATCGTGTTCCTTTCCCCGAAAGTAATTCTGAATTTTAAGACAACCGCGCTATAATAATCATGCAATGCTGCATTAGATCTCGTTACGGTTTTCCAGCGCTCTCTGAAGCGTTACGTCATCGGCATATTCGAGCGAAGCGCCCGCGGGCAGTCCGTAAGCGAGCCTTGTTACCTTTACTCCGAGCTGCTTTATCATTCGCGAAAGATAAGTCGCTGTGGCTTCTCCCTCAATAGTCGGACTGGTAGCCATAATAACCTCATCTGCATCAGAAAGTCTTGCCATAAGTTCTTTTATCTTCAATTGCTCTGGTCCTATGCCGTTCATCGGCGATAAAAGCCCGTGCAGTACATGATATACTCCGTCAAAGCCGCCGCTACGCTCTATTGCGGAAACGTCCTTGGGGCTTTCGACAACGCATATCACTCTATGATCCCTGCGGTCGCTTGAGCATATATCGCACTTGTCGGAGCTGCATATGTTCTGGCATTCCTTACAAATCTTCATACTGCGCCTTGCCGAGAGTATACCTGCGGCAAACTGCTCAACGTCTTCCTCGGGAGCGTTTAGTATATAATACGCAAGACGCTGTGCGGTCTTTAGCCCTATGCCGGGAAGCTTTGCAAATTCCTGCGCCGCCAGTATAAGCGGCTGAGAATTATATTCAGCCATTAAACAAGACCCGGAATATTAACTCCGCCTGTTACCTTTTCCATCTCTGCTGCGCTTACTTCTTCGATCTGCGTGATAACGGCGTTTACGCCTGCCACGATAACGTCCTGGAGATCCTCGATAGCGTCCTTGTCAACGACCTCGGGGTTAAGCTTTACTTCCTTGAGTACCTTTGCGCCGCTCATAGTAACTTCGATCATACCGCCGGCGGCAGAAGCCGTGAAATCTCTTGCCTCGAGTTCAGCCTGGACACGCTCAATGTCTTCCTGCATCTTCTGAGCCTGCTTTATCATGCTGTTCATATTGTTTGCGCCTCTGTTCTGATATTCCTTGGGTAATCTTGCTTTCATTGTGGTTTTTCCTTTCGTATCTTTAAGTCAGCCGACTTAATTTTTTGATTTTTTGTATTTTATTTTTACGCCCATACTTTCCGCCTTTGTAAGAAAGTCGGAAACAGGGTCGCTTTCAGCTGTCTGCGTGTCTGCGCCGTCATCGCCGTCAAACACCATTTTTACTTTTCTGCCGAGCACTTCTTCGGCGGCTTTTTCAAGGCGCTCCTTTGAGTCGCCCGTTGTCAGAAAATCGTACTGGAACTTCTGATATCCGCTGATATTTACGGTGCTTTCACCGAGTGATACCCGAACCTGTGCCAGTATAGCCTGAAGTATAACGGGAAGTCTGTCCAGTATCTCTGCTACCTGCGGGTCGGCAACACCTGCACCTTGCGGCTTTGCCGCAGAGGGTCGCTGTTCTGTTACAGGCTCTTGCTCCGGCTTAAGCGGAACAACGGGTGTATCTGCCGCTGTCGGCTCATCAAGATCAAACGGCGGAGCTTCCGAGTTATCGCCGCTATTTACTGGAGAAGCGTCACCGCCTGTTCCCTCAAACAGCCAATCGGGCTTGCTGTCATCGGTCTGTGGTGCAAATTGCGTCTGCTCTGTCGGCTCGTCAAGGTCAAACGGAGGAGCTTCCGAGTTGTCGCCGCTATTTACGGGAGAAGCGTCACCGCCTGTTCCCTCGAACAGCCAGTCGGGCTTATCATCCGGCGGCTCTGTTGAAGCGGGCGGTATATCCGCTGTATTTGCTTTATTTTCTGTGTTATTTAATGCAGTCTTCGGAATGTCCCGAGGCTTGCTTTCTGTCGGTATAACAGGCTTGTCTGCGGGTCTTGCGGGCTCTGCATATCCCGCGTCTGCCGGGGCGGCGCTTCTCGGCTGAATTTTTACTTCGCCGTCACACAGCTTATCCAGTCTGTTTTCAAGCCTTTCAAGCCTTAACGACAATGCCGATGTGTCGCTGTCAAGTCGCGGCGTACACAGTCTTATAAGGCACATTTCCGCAACCGTCTTGCGTTTTGCGGTTTTAGGAGTTTTTGCGATGCAGTCCTGTAGTATATCCATACAGCGCATTATCTCACCGAGTGTAAACTCCCCCGCCTGACGTGCAAGATCATTTCTTGCTCCGCTTCCTGCGGGTATCAGTGAGAAATCGTTATTTGTCGCAGTCAGCATACACAGGTTTCTGAAATGCGACAGCAGCTCATCAAGCAAAAGCATAAGATCTTTTGACTGATCGTGCAGTTCGTCAATTATCTTAAGCGCTTCTGCGGCGCTATGCTCACGGACGCATTCCGCAAGTGCGAACAGGTGGTCTGTTCCCGCGATGCCTGCGGTAGTGCGGACCGTTTGCTCATCTATATCATTGCTTACACTTATGCACTGGTCGAGCAGTGAGACCGCATCTCTCATACCGCCGTCCGACAGTCTGGAAATGAGCCTTGCGGCATCCTCGGTAAGCTTTACATTTTCTTTTTGGGCTATCTCACAGAGCCTTTTTGTACTCTCTTCGACATTGATCCTTGAAAAGCGGAACTGCTGACATCTTGACGCGATAGTCGCAGGCACTTTATGGATCTCGGTCGTGGCAAGTATGAATATAACGTGCGGCGGCGGCTCTTCTATCGTTTTCAGCAGAGCGTTGAACGCCGATGCAGAGAGCATATGCACCTCGTCTATTATGTATACTTTATACTTACACACGGTAGGAGCGTACATAACCTCATCACGCAGTGCCCTTACATCGTCAACACCGTTGTTTGATGCGGCATCCATTTCGATTATATCGGGGCAGCCGGCGGCTATCGCCTTACAGCTTTCACACTCGCCGCAAGGGTTGCCGTCAACGGGAGAAAGGCAGTTTACCGCCTTTGCCATCAGCTTTGCGCAAGTGGTCTTGCCCGTACCTCTTGAGCCTGTGAAAAGATAAGCGTGAGCGGGGGTCCCGGATTTTATCTGGTTTTTCAGCGTGGTGGTTATATGTTCCTGTGAAATAACTTCGTCAAAGGTGGCAGAGCGATACTTACGATAAAGTGCAAGATGCATAAACTGACCCTCCTGTGACAAAATCAATACATAAAAACAGAACCCATGATTATGAGTGTAAACTTGCTGCGGCACAGGTCATGACTGCTTAATGCTGCTCGGTTCCCCGCCTGACATGGTTCACAGGACTCCCTTGCACAGGGCTTACACCCATAATCACGGGTTCTATTTCTGATACTGTATTATTGTAACATAGTTTAAACAAAAAATCAAGACTTATTATGTTATTTTTGAATATGAGCTATTATACCGGAAAACGGCGCAAAAAATCACCCGCCGTAAAAGCGGGTGAAAGTAAATCAGATAAAGCAAAATCAGTCAGGAAATATACCAAAAAAAGAAGTGGTTGTCAAATTTACAACTATCAGAAGAAGTCTGTTTTTATAAAAAGGTGCTCGTTTGCAATCCCTATCCCCAAACCCCTTTCCCCGGGAAAGGCTGTGTATGCTTGGTTGGCTCTGCA